>Ga0209402_10000611_pt1 | contig 42210 bp, 38 predicted proteins | sample ArcticOcean_MG_C_3_FD_187437 | JGI IMG/M metagenome (GOLD analysis project Ga0209402, IMG submission 187437) | Marine microbial communities from western Arctic Ocean - ArcticOcean_MG_CB8_126 (SPAdes) (version 2) | ecosystem: Environmental > Aquatic > Marine > Oceanic | place: Arctic Ocean... | reverse complement strand
TTAACATCGCTATATGCTCCAGTTTCTGGATTTTTAATTCATCCCTATGTTTGGTATTCAAAAGACAGGCCAAGTACAATAATCAATGAGAATGAAGTCGAATCAATATACGATATTGAACTCAACGAATTACAAGATAATAATACTTTATCTACTAAAGATATTAAAATCAAAGGCATGAGTATAGATGTCCCTAGTTTTAAATTTAACAGTTGCACCTCTTGGGGCGCAACTGCAATGATTTTGTCAGAATTAAAAGACTCTTTAGCTGAAATCTAATTCAGTATTACAATTGGAGCATGAGCTCGTTGATTTAGCATCAACTTCTTCAAAACAGGTTGGACATTTATTTTCTATTATAGAAGTATTGTTTGTTGTCACCGTTGCTTGTTCTGCTGATGCTGCTGACCACATATATGATACACCTGCTAGCGTTAGTAAATAAGCCATCACTTCAATAGCACTTGGATTCCCATTCCAACCAAATAATCCTTTAGCGAATACACCAATACCACCTTTTTCATGTAATAAAGGATAGCTACCATCTAGATTAAGTGCAGGGTTTACGTCCCAAATAGGACCAGGATAATAAATTAAACCAGCTTCTTCAAATTCATGTATTCCGTAGGACACCAATCCTGCTGCAACAAAAATAAGGAGAATAGAAGTAACATTAAAAAAGGTTTTTAATGGCACTTTTTTCCCTTGAATAAATATTGCATAACCAATAGAAAGAGCAATCAATACCCCTATAAATGAAGTCACAAAAGACAGTCCGCCATCTTTAATGTAGATCCCATATAAAAAGAGTACAGTTTCTATTCCTTCTCTAAATACAGATAAAAATGCAAGTGCAAATAAGCCTTGAGCGACATTTTTATTGCTATCCATTACTGCCGATGCTTGGTTTTCTAAGCTTTCAGATACATTCTTATTTCTTACCATCCATACAATCATTGTTGATAATAGTACAGCCGCTAGAATCATTACCGTACCTTCAAAAATTTCTTCTGCTCTTCCAGAGAATCCACCTAAAAGTAATTGAAATACAATTGCAAATACTACACTAGCTGCTAGTGCTGCAAATACCCCTCCTTGAATACTTGCTTTCAGATGCATTTTACCTGTTCTAGATATAAAGGTATATAAAATACCTACAATTAATGCAGCTTCAAGAGTTTCTCTAAATGTTATTAATAATTCTGCCATAATATGCTTATTGAGATTTATTCTCAATTTGATATGAGAATATATATAATTTTTTTTTATACTTCAATAGTATTAGTAAGTTTGGTTATAGTATGAAAAAAGAATCAAAAATTTTTGCATTCCATAAGATTAAAATTGATGATATAAAATCGATTTTAAAGAAAAGACCTATTGATTCCCATAAACGAACGTTCGGACATGCGCTAATGATATCAGGTAGCAAAGGAATGATGGGGGCTTGTGTTTTATCATCAGAAGCAATTTTGCGGTCAGGTGCAGGATTACTCACAATCTATACATCAAAAGCTGGTGAATTAATTGTTCAAACCTCAATACCGGAAGCAATGGTAATTGTTGATTCTAATGAGAATCATATCCAAAGTTTTCCTGATCTTAGTAAATACTCTGCTATTGGAGTTGGTCCTGGTATAGGCACTGCTTCGGAAACAAAAAATGCTATTGCTGATTTTATTGATCATGTTAGTATCCCAACTGTCTTTGATGCCGATGCCTTAAATATTATTTCTCAAAATAAAGAATTATTACAACATATTCCGCACGAGTCAGTATTTACTCCGCATGAAAGAGAATTTGAAAGACTTGTGGGTAATTTTGATAATATCAATGATCGCACAACATTACAAAAAGACTTAAGCACTAAATATAAAATTAATGTTCTTGTGAAAGGTCCTCAAACCTGTATGACCAATTCAACAGGAGATATTTTTATCAATTCAACAGGAAATCCAGGAATGGCAACAGGTGGTAGTGGAGATGTGTTAACTGGTATTATCACTGGTTTAGTTGCCAGAGGTTTATCTCCATTTAATGCAATGATTTCTGGTGCATATTTACACGGGCTATCTGGAGATATTGCAAAAAAATCTCTTGGCGAAGAATCTATGATTGCTAAAGATTTAATTGAAAACTTAGGTCAATCTTTTCTAAAGATGGCTTAGTATTATTCAACAATCATATAACCACGCATAGTTGCACCATGTGCAATATATGTGCAGATGTATAGATATTTTCCTGGTTTTTTTGGTGCAGTGAATTCAACAGAAGCTTCTTCTTGTTTGTCAGCCAAAACTGTCATTGCTAATATTGTATTGCTTGCAAGTGGAGTTCCACCATTCATTTCAGCATATTTAACAACGTCTGACGCTTGAGATTCATCTAGTAAAATCACTACATTGTGAAGCATCTCTCCCATAAAATCTAGTGAAGCATTATTTTTCATAGTGAGTTTTACTTTTGAACCAGCTTTGACAGTGAATTCGGTAGTATCATATTTCATTTCATTACCCAAAGAACCAAGAGTAATGACAGTCACTTCATCACTTGTTGCTCCACCACTACAATTAATAATCATTGTTGCTAGTAGTATTATTAGTGTTTTTTTCATTTTTATTTTCCTTTTAATCATATTTTATTATTTCAATAGTATTACCAGAATAATCTTTAATATAAACAGATACTGATCCATCTCTATGTTTTATAGGTGTTCCATAACTTTCTATATTATCTTTTACAATTGCAAAATGGAAAGGGTGTTGATCTGATAACACTAGTGCTAGTTTTATATTTTCAAATTCAAGCATTGCCCAAGATTCGTCCTGATAGAGAATATCGCAGCTAAAATTATCTGTATACCATATTACTGATTTAGCGATATCGTTGGTACAAAGCGCTAAATGGTCTATAATATTTTTTTTCATAAGATTGCTAGTGAATATTAATAAAACTATATGTATTTTGATAGGAGTATGAATGATAAAATCCCAATTTTCCCACTACCTTTAGTACTACTACCTGGTGAAAAACTACCTCTACACATCTTCGAAGAAAAGTATAAAAAGATGATTGAGTACTGTCTAAAGAATAATAAAAAATTTGGTATTATAAATTCAAAAAATAATGATTCCCTAGTCATTGGATGTACTGCATCTATAGATCAATTAGTGGGTGGAGAAAATGAAAGTAGAGAATATGACATCTTAGTATCTGGCGTAGAAAGATTTATTGTTAAAAGCTATAATATTTCAGAGAATTATAAGCAAGCATATGTTAAAACGTGGAATGATATAGACGATACTATCGATGAAAGCCTGTTACAAGAAGCAAATGTTTTTCTATATGAAGTGTTATTAAAATTAGGGGCCTCTTCTAAGATTCCACAAATCAATATGCCAAAAAGTTCTTTTGAAATTGCTTCTATGTTAGATATTGATAAAAGAGCAAAAAAAATTCTACTGAAAAGTCAATCTGAAAACGATCGTTTAATTATATTAAAAAGAATATTGAAGAAAGCAATTATCAAGATTGATTATGAAGATCCTGCTAGATATGGATATCCTAGCTATGCACAATTCGAAGCATAATCTTTAGTGAGCTTTTTTAAATATTTTATTTAGCAATACTAATAAATCATCAATAATTACATATGCTACTGGTACCAGTAATAATATAATAGTTGTTGCAAATAAAATTCCAACCCCTAGAGATATTGCCATAGGCTTTAAAAAGAGAACCTGCGTACTTTGATTAAATAATAATGGTAGAATTCCTAAGAAGGTTGTCATTGAGGTTAATACTACCGGTCTAAACCTTGTACGGACAGCATCCAATATTGCTTCCCTCGTTTCTACACCTTTCTCTTTTGCTCTATTTATAAAGACAACCAAAAGAAGACTATCATTTACTACAACTCCAGAGAGTGCTACCACGCCCAGAAGAGAAAGTATAGACATGGATTGATTAAATAATAAGTGTCCAAAAATAGCTCCTACCACTCCAAATGGAATAGCAGATAATACAATTAAAGGTTTAAAGTATGATTTTAGTGGTATTGCAAGTAGGACATAAATAATAAAAATTGCCAGACTAAATTTTACTAAAATATCATCCAATTGTTCGCTTTGTTCCGCAGGTTCACCATCAAGTGCAAATTCTACTCCAGGAGTTTTGTCCATCACTTTTTTGAATTTCCCCATTGGTTGTCCCTCATAGGGACCTCCTGGCCAGACTATTTGCTGTAAAATCATAGAAGATGTATTTTTAGCAACATCAACATCAGCTGTTAGCTCTATGATGCGTTTGCCATTAACACGAACAATAGCTGTTTTTCCTTCGACTTCTTTAATATTCGCAACTGCATACAGCGGAACCTTTATTCCTTGAGGTGTACGTATTCTCATATTTTCTAATGTTTTCATATTATCACGCTCTTCTTTTGGAAGCTTGAGCATGATCTTAATATCATCATCTGCTCGCTGAATGCGTTGTACCTCTTCTCCAAAAAATGCTTGTCTTACTTGACGTGCAATATCCATCGTGGTAATACCATAAACTTCTGCAGAAGGAAGTAGCTCAATTTGTAATTCATTTTTCCCCCTAGTATCTGTATCTGCTAAATCATAAATACCGGGAAAACTAGATAATAAGACTCTGGTATCAGCTATTACCCGATTGAGCTTTTCAAGGTTGTCACTTGAAAATTCAAAGTGAATTGCTTTTCCGGCGGTAAAAATATTAGCACTATAATTTAGTCGTTCTACTCCTGGAATAGTGCCAATACGTCCACGCAACTTATCAATGATATCATATGCTCCAGTCAATCCCCATCGACTATCTGCAGGAGTTAATACCACAACTACTTCTCCAAGATGGGGCGTAGATGGTGATAGAAAAACGGGGCCAGATGGACTATTATTTGATTCTGAATTTGCAAAGTAATGCTGACCAACAGTTGTCAATACATGAGAAATAATTATTTCAGGGTTACTTGTATTTAATTCTTCCTTCAGTTTTAATGCTTCGCTTTCAATAATTGCAATTACTGCCTGTGTTCTTTCTATTGGAGACCCTTCTGGTAATTCAAATACAATTCCAACTTCTTCTGCTTCTAGTGTTGGAAAAAATTGCCACTTCACTAATCCTCCCGCAAGTAAAGACATTGCGATAATCATCATTCCTATAAAAATAGACACCGTGACATAACGACTAATAATAGCTTTTTTAACAAGCGGCATCCAAATATTGTCTACAAAAGTATAGAGTTTTTTAGAACAGTATCTTCTCATCGTTTTTAGTCTTTTACCGAACCCTACAAAACTTGTTTGAAACCATTCGCCTGCATTGTTCAGATGCGATGGCAAGATAGTAGTAGACTCTATTAAAGAAAATATTAAAATTGGAATTGCAGTTAGAGGAAATGTTTTCCATACATCCCCCGTATTTCCAGCCAAATTTAACATAGGAGCAAATACTACAATAGTTGTTAATACTCCAAAAAATACAGGGAGTAATACTTCCATAGTTCCCTTAATTGTAGAGGTCATATTATCTTCTTTGAGCTTAATACGTCTTCTAAAGACATTTTCTCCTACAATAATTGCATCATCTACCACAATTCCCAATACCACAATAAACATAAATGCCGATAAGATATTGACAGTAACTCCGATATTTGGCAGTATAATAAGAGCACCTCCAAAAGAAATAGGAATCCCCATTGCTACCCAAAATGCTACTGCAGGTCTTAGGAACATTGTTAATAAGAATAATACAAGCATTATTCCGATAGCAAAATTTTTATAAAGTAAGTCAATACGATCTTGGAGGTATCGTGCTTGATCATACCAATAATCAATACTGATATTAGCAGGCATATCAGACTGTTTATTTTTTACATAAGCCCTTAATTGTTCAGCAGCAACAAGTACATCTTGATCGCCAACTAAATTGGCACTAATAAACATTGCTTGAACACCATCCCAACGATAATAACGTTCTACATCAATAAATCCATCGGTAATTGTAGCGATATCTTTTAGGAGTAATTGACTGCCGTCTGCTTGTCCTTTAATGACAATATTTTCATATTCATTAGCATTGTACGATTGTCCGACAGTTCGAATTAATAAGTCACCACTTTTGCTTGACAACAGTCCTCCAGGTAAGTCAATTGAGCCTGTGTTAATTGCCATTGCGATTTGATCAAAACTTAGATTATACTTCTCTAAATCTTTCTCAGCTACTTCGATAGTTATTTCTTTATCTCTGTCTCCATGTATTTCTGTAAATGAAACTTCTCCAAGCTCTTTAATTTCTTTGTTTATCTCTTTAGTGACGCTTAGAAGAGTTTGCTCATCCACATCTCCATAAACAATTATATCCATAACCTTTTCATTAACCTCTAGCCTGCTGACAATAGGCGCTTCACTGTTTTGTGGAAAGGTGCTAATACCGTCCATGATAGTTTTGATGTCATCCATTGTAGTATCAAGGTCGGTGCTATTGAAAACTTGAATAGTAATGAATCCGCGGTTTTCCATAGAGTACGATTTTAGCCTTTTAATATTAGAAACTCCCTCGAGTCTATCTTCAATTTTTGAACAAATTGAAGATTCTATTTCTTTTGCAGATGCTCCAGGATAAGGGACAGAGATTGTAATAATTTGAAGCTCTGGAGTCGGAAAAAATTCAGATTTCATTGTTGGATAGGATACAAAGAATCCACCAAAAATTAAAAAAACCATCAATAGATTCGCAGGAACACTATTCTTAACGAACCAAGTAACAATCCCTTTCATTACTGATATCTTGGGTTGACTAACATTCCATTGGTTGCAATGCTAAGTTTTGATACAACTACCCTTTCACCCGCTTTCATTTCTTTTTTGACTATGATGTGGTCTTTCATTTTGATAATTACTTTTACTTTTCTGATTTCTAAGGTATTATCTTGATTGACCACTAAGAGTTCACCGTTAGGAGTGAATGCAGTGTTGGGAATCATAAAAACATCTATTAGTCTTTTACCACTAACTTCTGCTTCTACAAATAAGCCAATTGGTAATATCGGCTTTGTATCTTCAATAAAATTATTTTTAAAATTTGCAATCAGCTTAATCATGCGAGTCATTGGGTCAATAACACCATCAACACGTTCTAAATTTCCACTCCATTCTTGCATTTCACCCCTATAAAGAGATTTAATTACTACTAATGACTTTTGGTCAGGGTTTAATTTTCTTCCATCCATTGGGATATCAAGGAATCGCAAATCACTATCTTTAATAGAAAGCGTTACTTCGATTTCATTTGATGTATACATTGAACCTACTGGTTGCCCAGGAAGAATGGTAGATCCTAAATCAATATTAATATTTTTAATACGACCAGTATACGGTGCAGTTATTTCTGTTTTGTTTAATTTTTTTTCTGCTGATTGTACTTGCGCTTTTGCTACTTCCAATGCCGCTTTTGCTTGCTTTAATTGGGGTTTTTTAGCCGTCAAATCTTGGGCAGCGCCTTCACCAACTTGCTTCCAAGCTTCCTGAGCAATTTCTGCTTCTGCTTGTTGTACTGCAAATTGCACTTCTGCACTTGCTAACTGCAGTAAGGCATTCTTGTACTGTAGCTGTAAGTCAGTATCATCAATTTTAGCTAAGATTTCACCAATAATTACTGAAGAGCCTTCAGAGAATTTTTTAGAACGATAAATGACTTCTCCACCTACTTCAGATGTTAAAATAGTTTGAGTAATAGGAGTTGTTGTTCCAGTAGATTTTATTTTTACTTCATAATCAATAGGAATCAATATTTGTACATTGACATCTAGTGGGGCTGGTTCTTCTACAGGCAGAGGCGATACTTGACCCAGCATATATAAAACAAATGCAATTAGTGTTGCAGCTCCTATGATTAGTAATGGTTTTAAATATTTAATCATCGCTTGTAAGTGAATCCTCCTCCCAGTGCCAATATTAAGTTTATTCTTTGTTCAATGCGAATTCTTTCTACACTAGCTAATATATTTTTGTTGTCAAATAATGCATTATTTGCATTGATTACTTCTTCTATACTTGCTACACCTTTAGCAAATTCATCAAAAGTGGTATCATAGATAGATTCAGATAATACAATATTATCTTTTAAAAGTTTCAATGACAATTGCGCGCTTTGATCAAATTCTAATCCAGATTCCACTTCTTTATATGCTGTGAGTAAGTTGTTAACAAATTCGAGCATTGCAATTTCTTGATTGGTTTTAGCAATTTTTTTATTCGCTATTAATTTTCCTGCATTGAATACGGGAGCAAGTAGATTAATGCCATTGCTCCAAACACTAAAATCGTCATTGAGGAAGTCTTGGACATTGCTTGATGTCCCCGTAGACCCGACTAAACTGAATGAAGGGTACAGAGATCGTATTGCTTGTTTATTAAGCGCTTCAGATGCTAATAAATTATATTGAGATGCAATCAAATCAGGGCGTCTTTTTACAATGTCAGCTGGTAAAACATCCGGTATATTAGGAATAGATTGTGGAAATTCTTTCGCTATATCTAGTGTTAAATCTGGGTACTCTTTTATTAATACTTTTGCTTCACGAACAAGCGACGAAGCGATACTTTTCTTATTCTCTAAATCACTTTTAGCTAGATTAAACATTAGTTCTGATTGTTGTAGCGCTTTCAATGAAATAATTCCTTTGTTATAACGACTTGCGTATAAGTCAAAGATAATTTTGGCATTGTTATATTTTTGTTCAGCATTTTCTACTAATTGTTTGGATTCAATAATTGAAAAATAAAGTTTTGTTGCTTCGGATGTGAGCGAAAATTGATAATACGTGTAATTATATTTTGCGGATAAATATTGTTGCTTACCTGCAAGTCTTCCTTGTCTCATTTTGCCCCATAAATCAATTTCCCACTGCGTACTTAATGATAGATTATAATTTTCTTGATTAAAAGTTATTATGTCATCGCTCTGTCCTCCAAATAAGGAAGTAAAGATTGGAGGAAACCCTGCTGAATTTTGTTCAGATTCTCCCGCTGAAGCACTTATTCCTATAGATGGGAAAAGATTAGAAGTGGATATAACAGATGCTTGTTTCGCAATTCTTGTATTGAGCATAGCTTGCTCGAGATTAATATTGTCATCTAAAAATTGGGATAAAAATTGATTCAAATTTTCATCTTGAAATTCATTCCACCATATATCTGAAATATTAATTGTGATTGGAATTTCATTCGCCCAATTTTCTGGAATATTATCGACCCCCATATTTTGAGGATTCATTGCCTTCTTGCTGGCACAACCAATGAGCACTAAAATTAATAATACATGAAGAATATAATTTTTCATAGTTATTTTGCCATTAAGTATTCAGAGATTTTAAATAAAATAATAAGACTCATAGCCCAACTAATACTAATGATTGTATAGTTGATATTTCCACCGATAATAAGGACAGCATTAATTGTTTCACCACCCAGATAAGCTAGGGGAGCTAATGAGCCATAAAATCCAATTAGTAGGTATTTTCCTCTTAAACGATTCATTGCATGATTAATTTGTGCTGCAAACCCTGCCCACATACATAATATCCATATTGGAGCAAAATGAGGGATAGGTGTTATATTTCCATTGTAGGATATAATGCCAAAGAAAGAAAAACTAGAATCGACAATTACCCCCATTAAAATTGCTACTAAGATTAATTGGATTTCTTCCTTTAAATGATCGGTAACAATCATAAAGTGTAAATATAGAAATATGATAGTAGGTATTAATGCAAGCGCTATTTCACCTTGCGCTCCACTATAAATACAACAAATCCATACAATTGAAAAACCAAAGTAGTTAATGGCGACATTCGTATGAGATAAGATATATTTAATCATGGGTCCTTTATTGTTTTGTGTTACTAAATATGAATATAAAAAGTCATAAAATTAATATCATTCTTTGTGATTAAAGTTATCTTGAATAATCTGAAATCTAAAGCTTTTGTTTAATGAAGGTTTAATAAACAAAGGATGTATAAGATTTCTATATTTACACTTTAGGCTTTCTTGGGAATGATAGAATAAATACTAAAAATATTATTTATATACAATCACTTTGCTGTTCCCCGTTGAAAAGTGGCTCGAGAGGGAATTGAACCCCCGACACAAGGATTTTCAGTCCTCTGCTCTACCAACTGAGCTATCGAGCCTTATCAAAAAAGTTTAAAAAACTACACATTATAAGTTATTTAAAAAACACATAAATATTGATTAGTTTTAGAAATGAAAAATATTATTATTTCTTCATCAAATCAGCACAAAATATCTGAAATTATTACAATAATTCAACCTTTTTTTGATAAGATTTATTCATTAAGTGATTTTCCAGAGATAGGAGATATAAAAGAAGATGGAACTTCCATCGTCGAAAATTCGTTTATTAAATCGAGAGTAGCATTTAATCATACTAAGATCCCATCTATGGCAGACGATACTGTTTTAGAGGTTGATTATTTAATGGGAGATCCTGGAATTTATACTGCGAGATATGCAGGAGAAAATGCTACATATGAAGAAAATATGAATAAGCTTTTAAAAAATATGGAAGGTGTTCCTTTCAAAGAAAGAACAGCCAGATTTAAAACGGTGGTTACTTATGTTGATGGAGAAAATGATTTTTTTGTAGAAGGATGTTTAGAAGGTAGAATCCTAGAACAGAGACAAGGAAATTTAGGATTCGGTTATGATCCTATTTTTTATGCCTCCAAACAAAATATGTCTTTAGGGAATATGGGTTTAGAAGAAAAAAATCAAATCAGCCATCGTGCAATAGCAATCCGTAAGTTTGCAGATAAAATAAAACAATTAATGTATGCGTAAAATTTATTTAGCCACTATTATTTTATTTTTGTCTCCAATGTTAGGATTTGAGAATTCAGAAAAAAATAGCATTGTCACTAATCCTTTTTTTAAGAAACAATCAGTGAATTTCTGCTTAAATGATTTTTCTAATTACCCAATTGGAATTTTTAAAAATACAAAGTATAATGTGCAGCTAGACCTTGATTCTAATCTTATATCAATTAGCGAATCTATCTTAAGTTATCAGAATTTAATTCCCTATGTCTCTTCTTTAGATAATTATCTAAAAGATTTATATATCAACAATCAAAGATATAATTTTAGTGAATTTTTTAGCTTGTCAGCTTCAGATACAACGCTTGCTAGTAATAAAGGCAGATACTTAGAAGTTGCTGATTTTGATTTAGGAGCACTTGGAAGAGCATCTCTGAGAGTGCAAGGTAATATTAGTCTTTCTGGTAAATTAGTTAAGCAAGATCAAGAACTTGTCAGATCTTCTTATAAAGAACAGGAAAAAACAAATTTTAAATTTGACCAAAAACAGCAATTAAATGTTCAAGGAAAGGTTGGTGAAAAAATTACCATATCCTTAGACCAAAATTCAGAAAGAGATTTTGACTGGGAAAATACTATCCGTGTTGATTATGCTGGAGATGAAGATGATATTTTACAAAAACTTGAGATAGGAAATATTTCATTGACATTACCTTCTTCTGAGTTTGTGACATTCTCGGGTCAAAACAAGGGGCTATTTGGGATTAAATCTCTTACACAATTAGGGCCACTTAATATTACCAGTATAGCATCTTTAGAAAGAACTAAAAAGCAGTCTGAAAAATATAAAGGTACTTCTGAAGTAAAAACTAATCAAATACAAGACTATGACTACAGAAAAAATTTATATTTCTTTATTCATGAGTGGTTTAGAGATGGTTCTTCCGATATTATATCAGATAGCGGATTCCAAGTTAATGTACCTTCTTATTATCCACTCAATAATGGATTACATAATATTGGTAATTTGGTAATTAAAAATTTTGAACTCTATAAAATTGACGCATCTAATAATCCGAAAGCAGATCCCGGTACAGCATATATTGATCCGAATGACACTAGTTTTTATAACGATAGTAGTAAAGAAGGTACATTTATTAAGCTAGAGCGAGGATCTGACTATGCAATTAATGAAGATTTAGGTTTTATAAGAATGCAGAATACTCTCCAAAATGAAATTATAGGAGCACATTTTGAACTAGCAGATAGAACAACAGGAGCGATTGTTTTAAAAATTGGAGCTAATATTGGAGACGATGGTAATACAGCTCTAGTATTAAAAATGTTAAAAGCACAATCATCGCATCCAAATCATCCAACATGGGATCTGATGTTTAAAAATGTATATTCTCTTGGAGCGACTAATATTGATCAAACGAGTTTGCAGGTTAAAATTTTAGATAATTTTTCTACTCCTGTTAGCGACAGAACTAGCGCCGGTACTACCTTTTTAAATTTATTTGGCTTAGATGACCTTAATCAATCTGGAGCACCTTCACCTGATGAAGTTATTGATTTTAATAATCCTAATATTGTTAATCTGAAGACTGGAGAAGTGCATTTACCTGTCTTATTACCTTTTGTCTCAAGTAATAACTTAGATGGTGGGAATGATAACAATACATTAGGTCCTTTATTACAACAGGGGAAAATGTATACCAGTACTAATCGTACAGAATATACAGGTGATTCTCGTTTTACAATTGCTGCAGATTATACAAACCCAAAATCTACTATTAACTTAGGTTTTACATTAGTAGAGGGTAGTGAAGAGATTTATTCTAATGGTGAAAAACTAGAAAGAGGTCAAGATTATCAGATTGACTATTTCTCTGGTATGATTATGCTGACAGGAAATATTGATCCGAATAGCGATTTAGAAATTGTATATGACAAACATGATTTAGTAACATTTGATAGAAAAATTATGGTTGGATCTCGAGCACAAATAGATTTTGATGAAAATTCATTTTTAGGTATGACAGCTCTTTATTACAATCAAGATATAGTTAATAAAAAAGTAGAGGTAGGTTTTGAGCCAATTCAAAATTTCATTTGGGATATTAATGGTCGTTATGAAAAAGATTTAGACAATTTATCTGCGTCGCTAAATAAGCTTGATATGTTCAATGCTGAAAAATTATCTAGATTTACTCTCGAAGGAGAAATTGCACAAGTATTACCTAATCCTAACTCTATATCTAATGCTGCTACCGGCGATAGTGATGGAGTAGCATATATTGATGATTTTGAAGGTTCAAAACGAGTTACTAGCCCATCAATCTTGCGAAGATTCTGGAATATTTCTTCTGCACCATTAAATCGTGATACTGATCAGCCATTTAATCAAAGAAATCGAGCTAGAATGTATTGGTATAATCCTTATTCCCAAGTATTAACAAATAATATTTGGCCTAATGTATCTACATCACAAAGAGCTCAAAATCTTACAACAGATATTCTAGTCTTAGACTTTGAACCAAAAGAATATCAAGAAAGCGTAGATCCAGATTCAGTATGGGCCGGCATTGTTACTCCTATGTTCATAGGAGATTATGATCAGACTAGAAGTAGATTTTTCGAAATTTGGTTGCGTGGAGATGAAGGAAATTTAACGGTAGACTTAGGTGAAATTAGTGAAGACTATAATGGTGACGGTTCCCTTAATAATGAAGATGTTCCAGATGCTGGGTTGGCACTTGGTAATGGCTTTTTAGAAGATAGTGAAGATACAGGACTTGATGGTTGTTTTGATAATTTCGAAGATGGTTGGGGAAATTGTTTAAGTACAGAAGATGGATTAAGCTACCAAGATTATTTATCTAGCGGAGAAATAGCAATTATTAATGCTTCCTCTGATGTTGATGTAAATGATCCAAATAATGATAATTGGGATTATAGCGAAGGAAGCTCAGACTATACCAAAGTCAATGGCACAGAAGGAAACGGTACCGGGGATAAGATTCAAGCAGGAGGTAAATATCCTGACAGTGAAGATCTAGATCAATCAGGCTTTCTAGATAGAGCTAATGATTATTTTACTAAGACTATTTCTTTAGATGATAGTACGTATGTTGCTGGGTCTACTATTGTTAATGGTGTAGAGACGGGTTGGAAATTGATAAGAATCCCTCTGAGTCATTTTTCTAAAGTACAAGATATTTCGCTAAGCGAAATTAAACATGTCAGACTTGTAGTGTCGGGCATTGATAAACCCTCTCAGCTAGAAATTGCTAAAATGGAACTTGTAGGAAATGCGTGGGAAGAAATGGGCACATCATTTGTTGATCAAGAAGACTATGCGGTTCAAGACAGTACATTTTTAGTGACGGTAGTAAATGATGAAGATAATCCTGACTATATACCGCCTAAAGGTGTTTTTGGAGAGTATGATCAAATCAATAAAATACGATCTAAAGAGCAGTCTTTAGTTCTAAAGTTCGATAATCTAAATCCGAATATTAAAGGAGCAGCAAAGAAAATTTTATCATCTATGACATCTAAAAAAGGACAAAGTTTTTTAATATACGATCAGATGAAAATGTTTGTTTATGGTGACAGTCCCAATGCATCCGAAGATAATACTGATTTAAGATTTTTTATACAATTTGGAACTGGAGATGAATATTATAAATTAACTAAACCAGTATATGATAGTTGGGATGAAGATCAACAAAGAAATGCAGTAGATCTTGATCTTAATTGGTTGACCAGTCTAAAAAATATAGATGAAAATTCTATTGAAAAAATTAATGCTAATGATACATTTACTGATTCATTAGATTATAAACGATACCAATTTATTGATGATAGCAACCAAGAATATAAAAAAATTGAGATTGTAGGTAATCCTTCACTCTCTAGATTGCAGTATTTCGTTGTTGGAGTTGAGAATAATTCAAATCATCCAATTACAGGTGAAATTTGGTTAGATGAACTCCGATTGAGTGGAGTCAAAAAAGAACAAGGAATGGCCGTAAGGTTAAAATCTGAATTCAATTTATCAGACTTTAACAAGAGTTCCATATCGTATAGTAAAAAAGATGCTGATTTTCATATTCTGCAAGAAAGGATTGGGAAAAATACTACTACTGAAAATCTAATATTTACTAACAATATGCAGTTAGGTAGTTTGTTTCCTCAAAAATTTGGAATCACATTTCCGATGAATATGACATATAATATGCAGAATAATGCTCCAAAATTTTTCCCAGGTACTGATATTAGAACGAATGGAGCAACTCCAGATTCTATATTAGTGAAGTCATCTACAGTTAGTTTGAATGGTAAGGTTTCAAAACAAATTAAATCAGAGAATCCTTTTATTAAATATACTCTTGATAATCTTAGCGTATCATTTAATGCATCTAATCAAAACAAATCCAATGAAATCATGAAATCAGTAGACACTAAGCGACTAACCACTAATCTTGATTATAATTTAAGATTCCCTAGTGATAATTATATTGAAGCTTTTAAATGGATGTCTAAAGTACCATTTATAGGGGAAAAAATTAGTGAGACAAAGTTTTTCTATACTCCGACATCTTTTGCTACAGGGTTTCGAGTAAATCGCAATTTAACTGAAAAGGAATCAAGATCAAATACAGACTTAACTGATGATTTCAATTTAGGCTTAGATAGGAAGTTTAGTATTAATTATAAAGTTTTTGATAATGCACAGTTTACCTATAATAAGAATATTAAAAGTGATATGTCAGAGTATAGAGATGCAGTAATGGATAATTTAAAAATAGGGAAAGTAGCAAATAGTACTGAATCTTTAGGATCTACTTTTAATCCACAATGGTTGAGTTGGATTAAACCAAATTTTGCATATAACACAAACTATTCATGGAACAAACCATTATCGAGCGTGATTGATGGAGCCAATATAGCTGCAGTAAAGAATACTGTAATTAATTTTTCACTATCTGGTACTGAAATTATTGAAACATTTTATACGCCAGCATCTAAAAGAAAGACAATTACCACAACTAATACTAGATCTAGATCTGAATCAGGCTTATCAAGTAGAGAAGATGTTGGAGCTGAAGATACCAAAGAGAATAAAGAGCTTTCATTAGATAAGTCATCCAAGAAAAAAGAAAAAAGAAAAATTGAAAACAATTTCTTAATGGAAAAAATTTATCAAATGTCAAAAAAAGTAGAACCTCTAAGCGTGGCAATCAATACGACTACAAATAGAACTGCAAATGGTATTAGCGGTGATGTTCCCTTGAGTTATCGATTTGGATTGAGTGGTAGCCATGGATTAGAAAATGCACCAGAAGTAGGACTCAATACAGGAGCAGAAGATATTAAAAAATCCTTATCGATTAGAACTGGAATCCGTTTTAATCCAGGCACATCTTTAAATTTCTCATTTTCTGAAAGTATTTCATCCAATATTAATGGGTATAATATAGATACTCGATCTACTAGTAGAGACTATCTTGCTTATGGTAATCATTTATCTGATGGGATACCTTTTTCTAATTGGTCTTTACGTATAGGAGGTTTAGAGAAAATCAAATTTATTGCTCCTTATGTAAAGGCAATATCTCTTGAACATGCATTCAGTGGTAAAGAGAATTTATCGTGGAAATTTAGCGATGATAGTGTTGGTGCAATTGACTTATTCAGCATCTCATCATTTGCAAATGATAATGATGATAATAGACAGTTTTCACGAATTTCTCGTAGCTTTACACCCTTATTAGGAATTACCACTTCTTTTAAAAATGGGATATCAACAAACATTAGAACAAATATTACTCATACTTTAGATGAAGTTGCGAATGGGCTAACCTATATTTCTGATAATAGTATTCTAGCTAGTATAACCTATAATTTTTCTAAAGGAATTAGATTTTCATTACCGTTTACAGAGAGAAATGTATATTTAAAAAATAATATGAATATCACTTTGAATTTTGATATTAGTCAGAAAAAAGAAGAAGGCTCGAAAGATAAGATCAATTTTGCTGAGCAAAACTTTACTAACACACGAAAGAGCGTATTGCGAATAACTTATGCATTAACAGATAATGTTACTGGTAGCTTATTTTATGAATATCGTGAAAATGATACTAGATTAACAGGACGTAGAATTGATCGTGATTTTGGAGTAAATCTCAATGTCGCAATTAGAGGGTAAGATGAAAAGAATACTATTTTTAATTTTATTTTTGGTTAGCTGTAATACTACATCTACAAAATCTGTTGATATACCTAATTTTGATTCCAATCAAGCGTTTACATATCTAGAAAAACAATGTGAATTTGGTCCAAGGAATCCTGGTTCGGCTGGTCATACAGATTTTAGTAATTACTTGAAAGATTTTTTAAGCGATTTATCCGGGAAGCTCATTATTCAAGAGTTTGTTTATACGGAACCAATCACCAATATAGAAAGAGATGGTAAAAATTTTATTATTCAGTTTAATGAAGAAGCAGAATATCGGTTACTACTTGGAGCGCACTGGGACACTAGATCTTTTTCTGATCAAGATGAATCTGTAGACAATCAGAGTATCCCAGTTCTGGGAGCAAATGATGGAGCAAGTGGCACAGCAGTTCTTATGGAATTATGTAATATTTTTTCAGTAAACAATCCAAAAATTGGTATTGATGTTATATTTTTTGATGCGGAAGATGGAGGGAATCATGGTCAGCCAAATACCTTTGCCTTAGGAGCAAAATTTTTTGCTGAAAATCTACCTATTATAAAACCAGATTTTGCAATTATAGTAGATATGGTAGGAGATAAAAATTTAACCATTCCTATTGAAAGAATTTCATATAGTATTGCTCCCGACAAAGTAAAAGAAATCTGGGGCTTAGCAGATGACTTGTCATTGCGCGCCTTTAAAAAGACAATTGCAAACGAAATCTATGATGACCATGTCCCGTTATGGGAGATAGCACAAATACCAGCTATTGATATTATTGATTTTCAATATCCAAATATGTTTTATAATTATTGGCATACCCAATCTGATACCCCGAATAATTGTTCACCACAAAGCTTAGGACAAGTAGGAACTTTATTAGTAAATTATATCTATGGCTCACATAATTAATAGACTATTTATTCTTTTATTGATACTAGTTGCTTGCGGCAGCAGCGGTTCATCTCCTACTGAAACTGATCCAGGCGATGGGAATGAAACCAATCCTTATGAATTTCCCAATGCAACTAATCTGGATCAACCCAGTCAAATAGAAATTGTTACATGGAATATTCGACAATTTCCACAACATAGTACCACAAAGAACTATGTTCAAAGTCTTTTGGAGGCATGGAATGCTGATATCTACTTATTTCAAGAAATTTCCAGCGAATCCGAATTAATTAACATGGTAAACTTAATGACTGATTATTCTTATGTAGTAGATGAAGAATCTGGAAATTTAGGATTTGCTTTAGTATATAAAACTAGTACAGTTACTTTCAATTCTAAAAATGAACTTTGGTCAGATACTCCAAATAGTAATGATGGTGACTCAGATTATGAAAATAATGCACAATATCAATTTGCTAGTCGTCCACCAATGGAAAATTATATTACATGGACAGATGGTACAAAATCAATGGATCTATATGTGATTGATATACACTATAAGTGTTGCGGAGACGATACCTATGACAGCGCTGATGCTTCAGATGAAACTACTAGAAGGTATCATGCTAGCTTATTATTAACAGATTATGTGATTAATAATAGAGCATCAGATAATGTTATTATTGTAGGTGATTTTAACAATGTAGGATCTCAATCAATTACTAATCCAACAATTAGTCCGTTTACTGATCCTAATATTTCTTCGTCTACACATTTTTCCATGGTTGATGAAGACATTCTTACTGGTCCAAGTAGTGGGTATTCATGGCAAGGTTGGACAAGCTCATATTCACCGGCACATTTTGATCATATAATAATTAATCAACCTCTATTTCAGTATGATACTACCACGACAATGACAATGGGTGTTATTGCTACGCCAACAGAAACGAACACTGCTGCGACAACTGTAGCTGATAGAATATCAGATCATCAACCAGTATTTATGTCATTTTATCCCTGATTGATATTTTGAGTAAAATTACTAAACTAGTCTTTCTTTTTTTCATAATTCATCCTCTACATGCTCAAGACTTTAGTAAAATTGATATTAATTTAGATAATTTGTCATTTCAGAAAACAATTATCCCTCTTCAACGATTAAACAATACATTCCCAAAAAATATAGAAGTATTAGTACGACTATCAGCAGCACATCATTTTCTATCAGAAGAGACTAATGATAAAAAAATAGAAAAATTAAATATGGATAAGGCATTATCATATATTATTGAAGCTATGTCAATTGACTCTACTAATGCAGAAGTTCATAAATGGTACGCTGTTTCATATGGTAAGAGCGTTGAAAGTCAGAGTATTAGAAAGCAGATTGAAAGTTCTAAAATTATTGAATTTCATTGCCTTCAGGCTATTGAGAAACTTCCCAACGACCCTTTCTGTTATAATATAATGGGACAATGGCATTATCGGCTTGCTGATATTAGCTCATTTTCACGACGATTAGCTAAGATTATATTTGAAGAACCTCCGAAAGGTTCTTTTGAGATGGCAGAATATTTTCTTAAGAAAAGTTTAGAGTTAGAACCTCATTATATTGGTACATACTATTGGCTGGGAAAGACATATGAAAAGATGGGCAAAAATGATGAAGCGTTATCATTGTTCCAAGCAGCCATTGATTTACCTAGGCCTTATAGTAGAGAAGAATTAATGTATCAAGATATTCTACAGCAATTAAAAAAAGAACAATCTTAAAGTTTTTTTACTTTCTTATAATCTTCAGGAACCTCAAACATCCTTGGCAGAGAGTCTGTAGGAGCATATACATTTAAGTTATATTCAAAGCTACCTTCTTCATCGCTAAAAACTGCTTTAACGATAATTACATCTTTATCGATTCCCAGCTCTTCGAAATTACCATCAAAATTTATCCAGTTTGTTTCAAACTCATCAATTTTGCTTTGCATAGATGTTATAATATTAGACTTTTTCATCTCGCTTGTAAACCAAATATAATTAGAATTTATGATAGTTTTTTCTTCAGCTTCAAAGCTAGTTTTCTTGCCTGAAGTTTTACCTACTCCTTCAATCTTTTTTCGTACAGTTTGAATAGTAATTTTATAAGCTTTAAAACCATTAACTGTTTCTATAGTATCTGATACTATATAGTTAGACTCTTCTTCTTCGTTTGACCCAGTATTTTCTTGATCAGAAGGAGGATTTTTTTCTTCTAAGAATTCTGACAGTAACGTCTTAGTAAAACGATTTTTTTTATGATTTATTTTTATAATAGTAGAATCCTGAAATGAAATAATAGTACCATTTTTCATATTTCTACTCATCAATCGTGCTAATCCTTTTCCTTTAAATGAAAAGTCCATTTTTGAATAGTACGTATCTTCAGAAAAGTATTTATGAGAAGAAGATTTCATAGAACCCATTTTAAAAGAGGCTACAGTAGTTTCTTCAACGATAAACCCAGATTGCGCAATAAGATTAGATGAGATTAATAATGAAAAGAGTAAAAAGTATATATTGTTCAAATGTATTATAATCCAGTTTCTTGGACAGTTTTTTTAACTTCTACGAGCGTATTGTTTAGAGCATTTTTTTCTTCATCATTTAAATCAAATGTTAGAATATTTTCAACACCATCAGCACCAATTACAGTTGGGACACCAATAAAGTATCCATCTACATCAAACTCACCTTCACATAGAGATGCACAAGGTATTACTCTTTTTTTATCTTTGACAAAACTTTCAATCATTTCTACTGCAGATTGAGCAGGAGCATAAAATGCAGAGCCCTTACCAAAAAGTTTAACTAATTCTCCACCCCCAAAGCGTGTTCTGTCTTCGATAGCTTTAATTGTATCTGCATCCAATAAAGATGTTAATGGAACACCTCCAACAGTCGCTAAACGACTTACAGGAACCATTGTATCTCCATGTCCACCAAGGACCATACAAGTAACGTCCTGAGAAGAAAGATTGGTTGCTTCTGCAATAAATGATCTGAACCTAGCACTATCAAGTGCTCCAGCCATACCGACTACTTTGTTTTTAGCAAAGCCAGATACTTTATAAAAAGCATATACCATCGCATCCAAAGGATTTGAAACAACTATGACAAAAGCATTAGGAGCATGTAGTTTTACTTGCTCTGCAACATTTGTCATAATATCTAAATTTTTCTTTAATAAGTCTTCGCGATCCATTCCTGGTTGTCTTGGAAACCCTGCAGTAATAACAACAACATTTGAATTTTTAATTTCTGAAAAATCTGATGAACCACTTAGTTTAGCATCATAACCATCATGTGGAAGAAGTTGAGATATATCTAAAGCTTTTCCTTTGATAAAATTTTCAGCTTGAGGAATATCGATAATAACAATATCACCTAATTCTTTTTGAGCAGAGAGTAGAGCAATATTACCACCGACTTGACCACCTCCGATTAATGCTATTTTTGGTCTAGCCATTTTTAATTTTGTTCGATTACGCTAACAAAGGTTGTCTTACCTTTTTTACTAAATTTTACTAGGCCAGGTGAGGTCGCAAATAAGGTATCATCATTCCCTCTTTTAACGTTTCGTCCAGGATGTACCTTAGTACCTCTTTGTCTAATAATAATGCCACCAGATAGGATTAATTGTCCATCAGACATTTTTACACCTAATCTTTGTGCATTAGAATCTCTTCCGTTCCTTGAACTACCTTGTCCTTTTTTATGAGCCATGAGTCCCTACCTTTTATTTTTTCTTTTCAGCAACTTTTTTCTTAGCTGCTGCTTTCTTTTTTGGTGCAGCTTTTTTAGTAGTTTTTTCTGCTGCTTTTGCTTTTAATCTAGTAATTGATTGGATTTCAAGCATAGTTAAATCTTGTCGGTGACCATTTTTTCTTTGATAACCTTTTCTTCTTTTCTTTTTTATAATAGTGACTTTGCTAGCTCTTTTATGCTCAAGCACTTTAGCACTAACTTTGTATGAGTCTAATTCTTTAGGATTAAAGATATTAGTATCTTTATCTGATACTGCTTTCACATTATCAAATTTTAAAGTTTTGCCTACTGCAATATCTATCTTAGAGTCTACTAAGAGAGTATCGCCTTTAGCGACTTTATACTGTTTTCCATATATTTCTACAATTGCAAACATAAGCTTGGGAACTTAATAGCTAATTTATTGGTTATCAAGCACCTATTTCATGAGTTATATCTGTGGAATCTGACATCCTTGTAAAACGAAATACATTTTTCCCCATCGAAAGATCATCAATGACCTTGAGATATACAAAATTCTTCCACATTAAACTGATATAATCTCTTTTTTTCTCCTCTTTTAAATAATGAGAAATTTCAGGATTAAGATATAGTTTTAATCTAAGATCTTTATTCTTTTGTTTATAATCACGTAACCAATAATCAATTCTAGTTAAAAGGGTGTCTTTTGATATAATTCTTCCATCTCCACTACAACTATCGCAGCGCTCAGTTAGAGAGTCAATGATGCTTAAACCAGTTCTTTCTCTGGTCATTTCAAGTACCCCGAATTCAGAAATTTCTGATACAGCTACTTTTGCTCTATCTTTTCTTAATTCTTTCTTCATTTCAAGATATACTTTTTTTCTATTCTCTGCAGATACCATATCAATAAAGTCAATTAAAATTAGTCCTGACAAATGCCTCAATCTTAATTGTGCTGCCACTTCTTTTGCTGCTTCTAAATTAATTTTTAGAGAATTCTCTTCATGCGCTTTTTTACCGACAAACTTTCCGCTATTCACATCTACAACCACCATAGCTTCAGTTCTTTCTATGATCAGATATGCTCCACTTTTTAACCATGCTTTCTTTCTCAATAGCTTACTCATATCATTATCAATGCCTGTTTCTTTAAACAGCGGTACTCTTTTACGATAATGCTCTAAAGAGTCTCCAATATCAAGAGAGTCTTCTTTAATCATTTTTTGTATTTTTTTGTAATCGTCTTTAGAATCAACAACAATCTTTTCAACTTTATCACTGATTAAATCTCTTAATACGCTCGACGTCATTTCTAAATCATTGTGGATTACTGCTGGAGCATCACTTTTTTCTGCTAATTTCATTAGCTCGTTATATTTTTGCTCTAGATTTGCATAATCATTTTGAATTTGTTGATCAGTTTTTCCCTCAGCTACGGTACGAATAATAATTCCTAAACCATGTTTTTTCATATCAAATGCAATTTTTTTCAATCTTCTGCGTTCATAACGATCTTGCATTTTTTTTGATACTCCTACATATTTTGATTTAGGTATTAATACAATAAAACGCCCCGCAATTGAAAGGTCTGTAGTAACTCTAGCGCCCTTGTTATCAAAGGGCTCCTTAACTACTTGAACAATAATTTCTTGCCCAGGAGACAATAAAACATTGATTTCTTTTGAATTTTTATATTTAGGTTTACGATCTGCAATTAATTCAGGATCTGAAATTTCAGAGAATGGTAAGAATGCATTATTCCCTTCACCTATATTAACAAATGCAGCTTGCATTCCAGGAATCACATTTTCAACAACACCTTTATAGATATTACCAACAGTTCTTTCCTTAGATTCTTTATCAACATGGAGTTCGGCAAGTTTGCCATTTTCTTTGACAGCTATCCTTGTCTCTCCTACACCTTTACTGATGTAAATTTCTTTTTTCATAAAAGCCTTACTTTCATTACAGCTAAATATATATTTATATATAGCATATAGTTTAATTTTCTATGAAATAGAGGAGAGAATACTAGGTATAAAAAAATTTATTAGTTTAAAATTATAAAAATAAAAAAAATAGTTAGTTTTTAATTTCTACCCTCAATTTCACAAGTAATTTAGCGATTTTTAAATTTAAAATACATATAATCTGATTAATTATGTTTAGTGAAGAATTGATCGCAGGAAAAGTAGCAGCAAGAAATGCTGGAAAAATCTTAATGAAATATTTTTCTGACTCCAACAAGCAGGTAAAATACAAGAGCTTTAATAATCCAGTGACCATTGCTGACTATGAGGCAGATCGGTATCTATTAGATTTTATTGGAGGAGAATTCCCGGATGATGGATGGTTATCAGAAGAAACTGTAGATACGAAGGAACGATTAAATAAATCCCGTGTGTGGATTGTAGATCCTTTAGATGGTACTAAGGAGTTTATTGAAGGAGTTCCACATTTTTCAGTAAGTATTGCATTAGTAGAAGACGGTTATCCTGTAGTGGGTATTATTTATAATCCCTATACAGAAGAAATGTTTTCTGCCCAGAAGGATAAGGGAGCTTCTTTTAATGGATCAAATATTACTATATCCAAAAAAGAACAGCTTAAAGAAGCCTCTATTACTGTTAGTAGGTCTGAGTATAGAAAAAAACTTTGGGAAAAATATAGTGATAATTTTGGTTCAATAGAGCCCATTGGCAGTGTTGCTTATAAACTAGGATTGGTTGGAGCTAATAAATATGATATTTTTTCTACAATTGCACCAAAAAATGAATGGGATATTTGTGCAGGGGACTGTATTGTAAGAGAGGCGGGTGGATTAGTAAAAACCATTAATGATAAAAATATTATTTATAATCAAAAGAAAACCCTTGTTACAGACCCTATAATTGCTACAAATTCTATATTATTTAATAGCGTTACAGACCTATTATATTAGACATGGAAGATAAGATTTTAAAAAATGGAAATACATAAATGAAATATATTGGCCCAGATTTCTGTAATATCACTTCCTTATTAACTGATGAAGAGTTATTAATTCAAAAAACGGCAAATCAGTTTGTTACAGAAGAATTTAATCCTATTGTAAACGAATATTATAAAAAAGGATCTTTCCCTCTTGATTTAATCCCAAAAATGGGAGAACTAGGATTTTTTGGTGCAACCCTTCCTAAAGAATTCGGTGGAAGTGAGATTAGTAGTACAGCTTATGGTTTAATCATGCATGAATTAGAAAAAGGAGATTCTGGGCTACGTTCTGTTTGTAGTGTTCAAGGAGGTCTTGTTATGTACCCTATTTATCAATATGGTACAGAAGAACAAAAAAAGAAATGGTTGCCACAATTATCTGCTGGTAAAGCTGTAGGATGTTTTGGACTTACAGAATCTAATCATGGTTCAGATCCAGGAGGAATGCTTACAAGAGCAAAACGAGATGGAGATGATTGGGTTATCAATGGCTCAAAGATGTGGATTACTAATGGATCAATCGCAGACGTAGCAGTGGTTTGGGCTAAAGATGAAGAAGGTATAGTTAGAGGATTTTTAATAGAAAAAGGCACAAAAGGTTTTAGTAGCTCTGATATTCATGGGAAAATGAGTTTGAGAGCATCAATCACTTCGGAGCTATTTATGAAGGATGTACGTATTCCAGATAGTAATAGATTACCAGGAATTGAAGGATTAAAAGGGCCTTTATCTTGTTTAAGTCAAGCTCGATACTCAATTGCATGGGGGACGATTGGTGCTGCAGTAGATTGTTATGAAGTTGCTCTAAACTATAGTAAGGAACGAAAGCAATTTTCTAAGCCAATTGCTGGTTTTCAATTAACGCAGCAAAAATTAGCTCATATGATTCAAGAAATTACAAAAGCACAATTACTTGCTCTTCAATTAGGGAAGTTAAAAGATAATAATCAATTGGATGTTGCGCATATATCTCTAGGTAAGAAAAATAATACAGCAATTGCTCGAGATTGTGCTAGGTTAGCTAGAGAAATTTTAGGCGCAAATGGTATTATGGATGATTATTCAGTAATGCGACACATGATGAACTTAGAAACAGTGTATACCTATGAAGGTACAAATGAAATTCATACGCTTATCATTGGGCAAAAAATTACTGGTGAGCCAGCTTTTGAATAACAGGATCAATACTTTCAATAATTAATTTTAATAATTCTTCTCGATTCACTTCTTCTTTTAGCTCTAAAAACATTGAAGTACTACTCACTTGTGCTTCCTTATCAATTGTTTTAATATCGATAATAGAGTTAACATTCATTCCAATGCTTAGCGCCTGATATATGATATTTTCTGATCCGCTAGTTTGAATATTAGATAATAGCATTCCGACTATTTTTTTATTATTTACATATATATCATTTGGATATTTTACTTTTCCTTTGATACCATATAAAGATAAAATATGTATCATAGCAAGACAGCATTTATTAATAAGTTTTTGTCCAAAATGGTTATCTTTACCCAGTATAAGACTAAAAGTTAAATCTTTATATGGAGTGGAAATCCATTGTTTACCATGAGTGCCCTTACCACTGATTTGATTATCAGTGATTACAACTTTTCTAGCATCATTTATCTGATATTTTTTATCAAGAGCAATGTTTAAGGTAGAATTTATAGATTCCTTATAGATAATAGAATTTGAACCATTTAAAATCCATTTTGTATTAAAAGATATGCTTTTATAATCTAGCTGCAAGGATCTAGTTTTTTTCTCATCTGAAAAGTAGCGCCTGGCTGCAATACACCGTTATTATTTTTAATAACATCGGCATTATCCATATAAATAATAACCCATGCCAATTCATCATTATATACTTTTTCAGCTAAACTCCATGCAGTATCACCTGATTGAATTGTGTATTCAAAAAATTCTAATTCACAATTTTTTGCTTGTGCTGCATCTCTTTTTAGAGATAAAAAATTATAAGGATATATTCTGTCTGGATTAGGGCCAATCTCTTGCTTATTCCATTCATATATTTCTCTCCACATAGAAGAATCACCGTATTCTCTAGAAGCAATTTTAATTAGATAGTCACCTCTTTTAATCATATATGGTTCGAATACGGTTACTGGTAATGGAGGTGATTCAGGTTCTTGAATGGTAAAAGTTTCTACGGAAACTTCTTGTTTAACGACTTCTTCTCCTCTATCTGGTGTTTCTTGTATAGCAACTTCATTTCCAACATTTGGTATAGTTCCTGAGCAATTTATAATTAATAAAGCACCCAACAGTAACACAAATTTATTGTTTTTCATATTCTTCCTCATTTTTCAATTTATCTACATTAATATTATTAATTTTTTTATATAATGTTCCTTATTATTTTATAATCACAAGGAATATTCTCCAAATATATTTTTTAAAGAAGACGATATTTCTCCTAGTGTGCATTGATGATCACTGCACTCAATAATATATGGCATTAAATTTTCATTAGTTTTTGCTTTTTCTTTGAGCAATGCAAGAGCATTAGCAGCATTTTTTTCATTACGAGACGATTTAAAGTTTTCAATTATTGCTGATCTATCTTCTTCTAGTTGTGGTTTATTTTTTTCTTCGATTTGGTCTTTACTTATAAATTTGTTCACTCCTACTACAATAGCTTTTTTATCATCTAAATCGTTTTGAAATTTTATAGATGATTCTGAGATTTCATTTTGAATAGTTCCATTTTGAATGAGTTTTTCAACACCACCTTTTGCTAACATGTCATCAATCTTAGCATTTACTTGTTCTGCCATATCTTTCGTCATACTATCTATTAACGAACTATCACCAACAGGATCAATAAATTCTGGAATACCACTTTCGTACGCTATGACTTGTTGTATTCTTAGTGCTGACAAAGCATTTTTTTCAGATGGAAGGCTTAATGCTTCATCTTTACCGTTAGTATGGATTGATTGAGCCCCACCCAATACAGCAGCTAAACTTTGTAAGGTGGTTCTTGGAGTATTGTTGTCAATCTGTTGTGCGGTCAAAGTAGACCCAGCAGTTTGTACATGGAACCTACAAAGCTGTGATTTGATATTAGCTATTTTAAATCGATCCCGAACAATATGAGCCCATATCTCTCTTGCTGCTCTAAATTTTGCAATTTCTTCAAAGAAGTTTCTATGAGAATTAAAAAAGAATGATATCTGAGTCGTTAGTTTTTCAATATCAATTCCTGCTGTCTTGGCAGCCTCTAAATAAGTAATAGCATTGGCAAACGTAAAAGCGAGTTCTTGTACTGCTGTGCTTCCAGCTTCTCTTATATGATAGCCTGATACAGATATAGAATTCCAGTTTGGTAAGTTTTGTTGACAGTACTCAAATATGTCAGTTGTTAATCGCAGGGAATGGTTAATGGGGAATATGTATGTTCCTCTTGCAATATACTCTTTTAGTATATCATTTTGAAGCGTACCTCTTAATTTTTCTAGAGAATATCCTCTTTTTTTAGCTAAGGATATATAAAATGCTAATAATATTGATGCAGTAGAGTTAATAGTCATAGATACAGAAACTTTCTCTAAATCAATTTTATTAAACAAAGACTCAATATCTTCAGGAGTTGAAATAGGTACTCCGGACTTACCTATTTCTCCATAAGACATATCATCATTTGAATCATACCCCATCTGTGTTGGTAAATCAAATGCTACCGATAGTCCGCTGACACCACTTTCTAATAATGATAAATATCTTTTATTTGATTCAGATACAGATGAAAAACCTGCATATTGTCTCATAGTCCACAATCTATTACGGTACATATCTTTATAAATGCCTTTTGTAAATGGGAATTTGCCTATTTTTTTATTTGACATGGATAGGTTAATTTAATTCTAAAATCAGTATTGTAATTAATGAATTTTAACTAACATATGTTATTATGGAGTATTCAAGAGCAGAAAAAATAAAATATTGGTGGCGATATAAGAATTATTTTACTAATCAATCTCAAAAATATGAGTATTCTGCAACTCAAAAAGGATCTATTCTAATAGTACTCCCAGATGGAGAGGTTGCATTTGATTTAGCAAATCTTTTTTTAGAAAAAATTCAAAACAACGATGTCAGAATAAATTTTCTAGTTAAAGACTCTCTGATTAATTTTTATCCCATAGAATTGAGTAAATCAGCATTACTATTCTCTTATAAAGATATTAATTCTCTAGGCGTTCCTACTGATGAGTTTGTGAAAAAAATTAAAGAAATGAGATATGAAAATATGATTGATTTAAATATTAATTTTAGTCGTTTTTCTTCATTCCTCTTAAGGGCATGTCATCCAAAAGTAAGAATGGGTTTTAGTTATGATAATTCAAAAAAATATTATAATGTTATACTTGATACAAATTATCAAAGAGATTTAGAAGGAACATTTAATATGATTCAGCAGTTTATAAAAATATGAATGAATATTTAAAAAATATTATTATATCAGATCTTATCTTGTTAGATAAGCCCAACTCTTTTTTTGAGAGTGACCAGTATCCTTGGGATTTAATTAATAGTATCTCTGATTTATTTTCAGAAGCCACTTCTTCTTATAGATCGATTGAGAATGTTATTATTAATGATAGCAATGGCCCAGTTCTAATTGACAAGACTGCTATCATAGAACCTTTTACTGTTTTAAATGGTCCTCTATTTATAGGGAAAAATACATTAGTGAAATCTCATTCTACTATCTCAAATACCATTATTAATCATGACTGTAAAGTAAGCGGAGAGATTCATTCTTGTATTTTTCAACCATATTCTAATAAAGCACATGAAGGATTTTTAGGAAACAGTTTTATTGGATCGTGGGCAAATTTGGGAGCTGGTACAACTACTAGCAATCTGAAAAACAATTATTCATCCGTACAAGTGAAGTGGAATGGAAAATTAATAGATACAGGTTCTATATTCTTTGGTTCTATTATTGGAGATCATGTTAAGACGGCTATTGGAACTAATCTTAATACGGGAACGGTGATTGAATTGGGCTGTAATATAGTTTCTCAATCGTTTCCCCCTAGACACATTCCTGCCTTTTCATTATTCTATAAAGATAAATTGATGAAAATAAAATTTGATGATTTTTGCGATACTGCGAAAGAAGCGATGCAAAGAAGAAATAAGGAACTTTCTTTGTCTGAAAAATCTACTTTAAATAGTATTTACAAAAACTGTTGACTTCATAGCTAACTAAGAATACTTTCGTCTCTATATGGATTCTGTTGATTTAAATAACGTAGATGAGGTTATTAGCCCTTGTTGTGATGAAGAGATAAAAACTTCAGACATTGGCACTAAACTAAAATGCCCGTTATGTAAAGCTAATCTTAAGCAAAGAATATATCTCCCATTTCTTGAATATCTAATGGAAAATGGCCATGTAGAAAACTTAGATTTTTTTGATCTAGATTTATATAGTCAAGACAAAGAAGCCTTAGACAGTGAGGACGAAGAATTAGATCTTGATAAATATGAAGTGAAGAAAGATAGTCTGAATATTTATGAAGATGATTCAAAGTTTACTGCCACTAAAACACCATCACAAACCTCTATTGATGAATCTGCAATATCGAGTGATTGGGTTCAGTTTGCCACAGAAGATTCTGACTCATAAACCCGATTTTTTACTTTACAATACATTCTAGTTAATATTAAATTGACAAAGAATTAAAATTTTCAGGCTATAAAATTATGAAAGATTGAAAGACTTTCCCCCGCTTATCAACTTTCTTTTATAGCCTGTTTTTTTAAGCGGATATTATTCTTTTTTAATTTGCTTCATTAAAAGAATAGAATTAATATTGCGTGTTAGACCGAACAGTCGGTTTTAAAAACAATACAATTATTATGAAAATAGCAGTACTAACTAAAGCAATTCCAAGCTACGAATCTAGTATCCGTATCGATTCTTCATCAAAGTGGATTGATGAATCAGTTGTTAATTTTGTAGTGAATGAAAGTGACTCTTATGCCTTAGAAGAAGCATTGCAAATTAAGGAAAAATTAGATAACGGTTCCGAAGTAGTAGTTGTTACTATGGGTTCTCAAGATAATACATCAAAAGTATTAAAAGATGGGTTGGCTAAAGGAGCTGATAGAGCTATTTTTATTCAAAATGAAGATTTAAACACCGACCCGCTATCTATTGCAAAATTATTTTCTCAAAATTTAAAAGATGAAAACTTTGATTTAGTATTTTCCGGTTTACAATCAGATGATTTAGGATCTGGACAGACTGGAGTATTGATTGGAGAATTATTAGGAATGTCTACTGCAACACTGGGAATTGAAACAGATATTCAAGATGATAAAATTAAAGTTAAGAGAGAGCTAGAGTCTGGATGGTTTCAATGGGTGACATTACCTTTTCCAGCTAGCGTATCTATTCAGTCTGGTATTAATGAGCCTAGGTACCCTTCATTAAAAGGAATTATGGGTGCTAAACGTAAGGAATTAAAAGTAGTAGATGGACAGCTTTCTGATACTCCAAAACAAAATTTTATTAATTTATTTGTTCCTAAGACTGAAAAATCTACAGAAAAGATTGAAGGCGATGTCGATGGAATAGTTGCTAAGTTAATGGATATACTAAAAAATAAATTAAGAGTGATATCATGATCTTAGTTGTATTAGAAAATCAAAGAGGTAATATCCATGCCTTTAGTAAAGAAGCGGTAGCTGCCGGTCAAAGTTTAGCATCTCAATTAGGAATGGATGTCTCTATCCTATGTATGGGTGAAAATGCAAGGTCTCTTAAAGAGCAAGCTAAGGATTATAAAGCAAAAAATTTAATTTTAGCAGAACACGATATGACCAATGCTTATTCTGCTGATGGATATTCAAAAGTTTTATCAGATGTCATTAAAAATGTATCTCCTCAATATGTAATAATGGGGCACTCTTATATGGTGCGTGATTTTTTACCTAGAGTAAGCGCTAAGTTAGATTTACCATTTGTGAGCGATATTATATCAGTTACCTATGATGGAGATAACCCTGTATTTGCACGTCAAGTGTTTAATGCAAAACTGGCTACTAATATTCAGCCAGATTCAAGTAGTAATACCACGCTTCTTAGTTTTCAGTCTGCAGCATTTTCTAGCGATGAGATAGAATTGGGAGGTTCTGATGCTGCATCTGTATTGGAAGTAAGTCTTAATAATGAAGATATTAAGTCTAGTAGTGAACCAGAATTTCAGGAGTCTGCTTCTGGTGTAGACTTAACTACTGCAGATGTAATTGTATCTGTGGGCAGAGGTATTGAAAGTCAGGATAACATCCCTATGGTCGAGTCCTTGGCAAAAGCAATGGGAGCAGAAATAGCTTCATCTAGACCTGTAGTAGATATGGGTTGGTTACCATCTTACAGACAAGTTGGAAGTTCAGGACAATCGGTATCCCCTAATCTATATTTTTCTGTGGGTATTTCTGGCGCTATCCAGCACGTAGTAGGCATGAAAGGCTCAAAAAATATTATTGCAATTAACAAAGATGAGGAAGCTCCTATTTTTGAGATTGCAGATTATGCTGTCATTGGCGATTTAATGGAAATCGTACCAAAATTGACAGAAGAGCTTCAAAAATAAATAACATATATACCACATGATAAAATTCTCTCTATTAGAACAGATAGTTTTAATCTTATTTTTATCTTCCGGCCTATCTTTCTTCCTATATCAACTACTCTTACGTCTAAAAATTGTTTTAAAAGGTAAGTCGGATTTTAGCATTGATCAACTTCCTGATCGATTATTAAGAGTTTTTAATGAAGTCATTTTACATAAAAAAGTTGCAAGCGGAGGAAGAAAATCTGCTGGAATAATGCATGCGTTTGTGATGTATGGATTTATCTTTTTTGGATTAATAACAATTAATCATTTCTTGATGGCATTTGGAATCCACCTCTTTAATGAAACGTTTCGTTTTTGGTATTTTAGATTATTTGGAGGACCATGGGCATTTTTATGTGCATTTGGTATTATGGGGTTAGCCTACCGTAGATTTATTTTAAAGCCAAAAGCTTTGGGTAAATTCTCTGCTACTTCTGGAGTGGTTACTATATTTATTGTGACTCTAATGTTAACATATTTAATTGATGAGCTACATCTACTCAAAAATCCAATAGCTTTTAAAGTAAATTGGTGGCTACACTCAGGAGTGATTGGTGGGTTTTTATTTCTAATTCCTAAATCAAAGCATATGCATTTGGTTTTATCCCCCTTTAATATTTTTTTAAAGCCATTTGAAATACCTCATCATCCAGCTATACCGATAGATTTAGAAGCATCCGAAGAAGAGCTAGATAACTTGCTACTAGATTTATCAAGACTGAGCAAAGATCAAGCATTAGACATCTTTACATGTGTTGAATGTGGAAGATGTACAGATGTATGTCCTGCAAATAGAGGTGGAGGAATCTTAGATCCAAAATATCATTTTATACTAAATTTAAAACAACCTATGCTGGATTCTGGTGACGTAAATGTAGTTGATAAAATCAATGTAGAGGCAGGATGGGAATGTACAACATGTCAAGCCTGTACAGAGGTATGTCCTGTAGGAAACCATGTAGAAAAAGCCGATGAAATTAGAAGTTTTCAAGTATTAGCTGAAGGAGATGTTCCTCAGGAGTATCAAAAATTATTACGCAACTTACAAGAGACAGGTAATACAGAAGGAGCATCATCAAGCGAGTTACTTCAACAATTGCCAGCATATACTAGCGATAAAGAATTAGTGCTCTGGTTAGGTTGTTTTGCTAAACATGCTATGGACCCAAATTTTGTAAGCTCTGTAAAGAATTTTACTAAGATTTTAGATTCAGCGGGAGTTACATATGGAGTGCTTAGCAATGAGCAATGTTCTGGAGATCCTGCAAATAAATTAGGCGATAAATTAACATACCAATTATTAATGGATCAAAATGTTAAAGAATTAAACAAGGTCAAAAATGTCACTACTATGTGCCCACATTGTGTAGTGAACCTTCAAAAAGAATATAGCAAGTATCATGAAATTAAATATGAAGTAAAGCATCATACTCAGGTGATTTCAGAGTTATTAGATCAAGGTAAAATTACTATTAATCCAGGCTCTCTTGAGAAAGTCACTTACCATGATCCTTGTAATCTTTCTAGGACGCTTGATGAAGTTAGTGCTCCAAGAAATGCTATTAAAGCTGCTGCACCAGATTTTTTTGAATTAGATGAGAGTGGAAAAGAAACTTTATGTTGTGGGGCTGGAGGAGCACTTTGGTGGAAGAAAGACAGTGGAGAAGGACGTACTCACTTATTAAGAGCAGAGCAAGTTATTGAGTCTAAAACAGATACAGTGGTAACGGGTTGTAATTTTTGTTATGGCATGATGAATCAAGGAATTGGCCCTCTTACTCCTGCTGGACAAGAGCCCATCAAAGTAAAAGATGTAGCAGATATTGTTGCAGAAAATCTATCTTAAGTTGGCATATAAAATTTTTTTCCTTAAATTTCGAAATCAATTTAAATAATTTAGATTCATCAATCATAAACAATAAGTGTCAGCTATATGGACTCGTTACTTTAAGAGTTCTCATTGGTTGGCATTTTTTATATGAAGGTGTTTCAAAAATACTCAATCCATATTGGTCTTCAGTTGCTTATTTATTGGATTCGAAATGGGTATTTTCGGGATTAGCAGAAACCATTGCATCTAACCCTACCTTATTGACAATATCAGATTTTGTGAATATGTGGGGCTTAACTTTGGTTGGCGTATCCCTTGTCTTAGGTTTATTTAGTCGTTATTCTGCTTTAGTAGGAATGGGATTTGTAATGTTATATTATCTTTTTGCACCTCCTTTTCTTGGTTTAGAATATTCCAGACCTGGAGAAGGCAGTTATCTTATTGTAAATAAAAATTTAATTGAGGCCTGTGCTCTGTGGGTAATGTATACATTCCCTACTGGTCATATAATTGGTCTAGATCGATTATTCACCAAATCAAATTAGAGGAAATGTAGTATGAGTGAAAATAATAAACAGCAAAGCAATGATTTGGACCGTCGAGAATTATTAAAAGGGCTTGCAACTGTACCAGTATTTGGTCTGTTTCTTTCTCAACTTTGGCGAAAAATACGCAGAGATACATTAAAAAAATCAAATATCCTTTCTGGTTTGGTTCAAGAGAAATCGGCGCCGGCCATTATCAAAGGTCTTTCAGATAGTAAACATTTAAATATTGGTATTATTGGTTATGGAGGTCGAGGTGGACATTTGGTTCGTGGTGCAGGGTTTGCCACTACGGGTTGGACTAATACCGTAGCTAAGAATGCACGAGAAAATAAATTGGATAAACAATTTAAAACATTTATGGATCAAGAAGATTTGAATTGCTCACTTGTGGGAGTTTGTGACTTGTTTGATGTACGTGCAGAACAAGGCCTAGATGCTTCTCAAAATGAAGTGCGACCTGGTGGAAAACCAAAAAAAACTGCTACAAGATATCGCCATTATAAAGATCTTTTAGCCAATGATGATATTGATGCTGTAATCATTGCTACTCCAGATCATTGGCATTCCCGCATTACAATCGATGCTGCAAGAGCAGGGAAACATGTTTATTGCGAAAAAGGACTAACCAGAACATTTGAAGAAACAATCAAAGTTTATGATGTTGTAAAAGAAACTGGAATTACATTTCAACTTGGCCATCAGAATAGACAGGTAGAAGCCAATGAGAAAGCAAAACAAATCGTTCAACAAGGCTTATTAGGTACAATAAATCTAGTGGAGTTAACTACAAACCGTAATTCTCCATGGGGAGCTTGGGTTTGGGGTATTCATCCCGAAGGCAATGCTCAAACGATTGATTGGGATACATTCCAAGAGCCAGCGCCCAATAAAATACCATTTGGTGAAGAGGCACTTAAACGATTTTTCCGTTGGCGTTGTTGGTTTGATTATGGCACTGGTCTTTCGGGTGATTTATTATCACATGATTTTGATGCTATTAATCAAATTATGGATTTGGGAATTCCAAAATATTCATCTTCGACAGGGGGAATTTACTTTTACAAAGATGGACGCGATGTTCCAGATGTTTGGAATGCAACTTTTGAATATCCAGATAAAGATTTAACTGTTCTTTATAGTGCATCACTTTCGAGTAATGAAGCGCGTGGGAATCGAATCATGGGCCACGATGCTACTATGCAAATGGGGGGTCAAAGCGGAGGTGGATCTGTGCATGGATTTATTGTAACAGCAGATTCTGAATCAACGCAATACAAAGAACGTCTTGAACAAGGTATTATCAATTCAAAATATCCAATTTACACCTATTCTCCTGGCTCAAAGCAAATCGATGGTGTAACATCCGCAACTTCTAAATACTTTGCGAATAAAGGGCTTCTGTATACTTATAGAGAAGGAAAACGAGTTGACCCAACTCATCTTCATATTAAAGACTGGCTGGATTCAATTAGAAGTGGAGGACAGCCTAAATGTAATATTGAGATGGCACTTCATGAAGGTGTTACTTGTCATATGGCTACAGAATCATATTTAACTGGTCGAAGAATTGAATGGGATCCAGTCAATCGAAAATTGATTTAATCAGCTATCTTAAGGTGAACAAATGACAACAAATTTCCGCTTAGGAACAATGATGTTTCTTCAATTTTTTGTTTGGGGAGGCTGGTATGTTACTGTCGGAAATTTTATGGTAGCTGAAGGTATGGGAACCATTACGCATTGGGCTTATTCAGTGAGTCCCCTTGCAGCTATTATATCCCCGTTTTTTCTTGGTTTTGTTGCTGATCGTTATTTTAATGCCGAAAAAGTATTAGGAATACTCCATATTTTGAGTGGTTGTTTTTTGCTTTTAACACCTTTTTTCACATCCAAGCCTATGATATTTATTCTAATGTTAGCTATGCACATGATTTGTTATATGCCAACTTTGGGGCTTGCTAATTCTGTAGCTTTTAGAAATATTGATGATCCAGAAAAAAAATTCCCCCTTATCCGTGTTTTTGGAACACTAGGTTGGATTGCTGCCAATATTTTGGTAAGTGGAATTTTGCATGCAGATACTAGCGCTACCCAATTTTATATTGCTGGAGCTGTTGGAATATTTTTGGGTTTTTATAGCTTTATTTTGCCTAAAACTCCTCCGTTGTTAAGTAAAGATACTCTTATTTCTTTTAGAGATATCATTGGTTTGAATGCTCTAAATAAACTTAAATCAAAATCATTTTTTGTATTTGCAGTATCCTCTTTTCTAATTTGCATTCCTTTAGCTGCATATTACAATTTTGCACCTATTTTTGTTTCTGGTATGGGGATTGCAAGTCCAGCATTTAAAATGTCATTTGGACAAATGTCTGAAGTCATTTTTATGTTAATTTTACCGTTATTATTTGCTCGATATGGAGTTAAATATATTCTCTTAGGAGGAATGCTTGCCTGGGCTGTTCGATATGTTTTATTTGCTCTATCTGCACCAACTGGGATTACATCATTGGTTTTCTTGGGCATAATCTTACATGGGATTTGCTATGATCTATTCTTTGTGGCAGGACAAATTTATGTTGATAAGAAATCAACAGCTGATATACGAAGTCAAGCACAAGGACTCTTCGTTCTAATCACCTATGGATTGGGTATGTTTATTGGGGCTCAAGTTGCTGGTTATATTTATAATTTATTATTAAAGGGCCAAACAGCATTGTCTGTTCAAAGCTGGCAACAGTTTTGGTTAGTTTTTGCTGTTATGACCACGGTGGTAATTGTATATTTCTTTATTGGATTTAAAGATAAGTTGAATTCTAAAGAGTAGTTATAAAATGGGACAAAATAGATTAGGTATTGGCTTTATTGGGGGCGGTTTTATTACCCGTTTTCATATCCAATCTTTAGTTGGAGTACGAGATGCAGATGTGATAGGTATTGTATCTCGCACAAAAGCATCTGCTGAAGAATCAGCTACCCTAGCACGAACCATCGGTGTAGGTAATAATGCAAAAGCTTATAATTCTATTACTGATATGATTGCCGATCCTAATATCCACGCTTTATGGGTGTGCTCTCCAAATTTTGCAAGAATCGAAGCATTCGAAGAAATTGCTAGCGCTATATCATCTGGAAAAGGTGAACTAATTGGGGTAACCTGTGAAAAACCTTTGGGTCGAAATGTGGAGGAAGCAAAAAGAGTTTTAGAACTAACTCAAAGTGTAAATCTTTTGGATGGATACCTAGAAAACCAGATTTTCGCGCCTTCCATTGCTCGTGGAAAAGAGATTGTTTGGGCTAGAGGTGCAGCAACCACTGGTCGCCCTTACTTAGCACGGGCAGCTGAAGAGCATAGTGGTCCCCATATGCCATGGTTTTGGGAAGGATCCCTACAAGGTGGTGGTGTTTTAAATGATATGATGTGCCATTCTGTTGAAGAAGCACGTTTTATGTTAACGGAGCCAGGAAAACCTCGTGATTCCATCACACCAATCAGTATTAATGCACATACAGATTGTCTGAAATGGCAGCGTCCCGAATATGTAAAAATTTTATCTGATAATAGTGATGGGAAAACAGATTATTCAAAACGTCCATCTGAAGATTTTGCTCGTTCCTTAATTGAGTATCTAGATGAAGATAATAATAAACTAATTGTTGAAACTACTACATCTTGGTGTTTTGTAGGTGAAGGATTACGTCTGAGTATGGAACTATTTGGGCCAGAATATTCTATGTTTGTTAATACATTGGATCCAGATTTAAAGGTATTCTTTAGTCGAAAGGTGACTGGTTCAGAAGGTGAAGATCTTGTTGAAAAACAGAATGCAGAATCCGGTGGGATGCCCGTGGTTAGTAACGAAGCAGAAGTCTATGGATATACAGCTGAAAATAGGCATATGGTACAATCTTTTATGAATGGTAAGCGCCCCGAAGAAAACTTTGATGATGGTTTAGAAGTGACACGACTGCTTATGGCTGCCTATATGAGCGCAGAACAAGGAAAAACGATACAACTCCCCAATACAGATATTGACACATTCAAACCTGCGGTAGCACGAGGTGAATGGAACCCAAAAGGTTAATCTGTGAAAAATTTTAGCATACTTTTAACAGCATTTATTATGGTTGGTTTTTTATCCAATTCGGAATGGACTGTTCTTTTTGATGGAAAAACTGTTAAAGGCCTTCGAGGATATAAACAATCGGGATTTCCTGATTCATGGGAAGTTGTTGATGGCACATTAAAAACTATACCAGGCGATGGTATGGATTTAATCAGTGAGGAAGTTTATAAAAATTTTGAGTTAGAATTGGAATGGAAAGTACCCGAAGGAGGAAATAGTGGTATTTTTTATTTTGTAACTGAAGAAGGAGATTATATTTGGCAGTCAGCACCAGAAATGCAGGTGGTAGATGATAAAAAACATACAGATGGGAAGAATACACTTACTTCTGCTGGCGCACTTTATGCCTTGATTGCTCCATCTGAAAACGTTGTCAAACCAGTTGGTGAATTTAATCAGGTTCGAATCAAAGTAAAAAATAACCATGTAGAGCATTGGTTAAATGGAACAAAGATTGTTGAATATGTTTATGGTAGTGATATGATGTGGGACTTAGTAGAAAAAAGCAAATTCAATAAAATGCCTTTATTTGCGAAAGCATCTGAAGGCCATATTGGATTCCAAGGAGATCATGGACTGATATGGTATAAAAATATTCGTATTCGCAGGTTATAAATTGAAACGTCGAGATTTCATTAAACAATCTGCTGCAATTACTGGAGGAATTACACTTACTGGTCTAGGAAACCCTATTATTTTGGGTTCTAGCACAACTAAAACATTTAAAATATCACTTGCCGAATGGTCTTTACATCGTTCCTTACAAAGTAGAGACATAGACCATCTTGATTTTTGTTCCGTTGCAAAAAATGAATTCGGAATTTCGGCGGTTGAGTACGTGAATTCTTTTTTCTTCGATAAAGCAAAAGATCTCGCTTATCTCAAAGAAATGAAAATGAGAGCAGATGATCTAGGAGTAAAAAGCCTTCTAATTATGTGTGATGGAGAAGGAAATCTTGGTGATCCAGATTCGAATAAAAGAACACAAGCAGTTGAAAATCATTATAAATGGGCAGAAGCCGCTCAATATTTGGGATGCCATTCCATTCGTGTGAATGCTCGAAGCTTTGGTACATATGATGACCAAATTGAATTAGCTACCAACGGCTTACGTCGTCTTACAGAATTTTGCGATACATTGAGCATCAACACAATTGTTGAAAATCATGGTGGACTTTCATCTAATGGAAAATGGTTATCAACTGTGATGGAAAAAGTAGACCACCCTCGCGTGGGTACCCTGCCAGACTTTGGTAATTTTCAACTTGAAGAAGACAAGTGGTATGACCGATATAAGGGGATGAAAGAAATCATGCCATATGCAAAAGCTGTCAGTGCTAAAAGCCATGAATTTGATAAGCATGGAAATGAAACCGGGACTAATTATTTTAAAATGATGGAAATTGTTCTAAACGCAGGTTATCATGGGTATGTAGGAATCGAATATGAAGGTAATCTCCACAGCGAAATGGAAGGCATACAGCTTACACTTGAGTTATTGAAAAAGGTAAGATCTATGGAAGGCATACGGCTTAAATTTAAGTTTTTGAAAAAAGTAAAAGATGTAGCAGATATTGGTGCAGAAAATTTATCTTAATTCTTGCGATAGATTTGAATTGCTGCACACGGCTCACCAAAATAAATATTTTTGGCATAGTTCGATAAGTGTGATGCAATAATTAGATAGGCCCATGTAGGAACTGGTACACTGGCACACCCTTTAATCATAACTTTTTTATTTCTAAATGACTCCCAATCTATTGTTTTTATTTGAGCACGAAATTCTTTTTCTTTAATCATGCCATCGGACAAAAAATCATCTAAACGAATAGTTTTCATTAGCTTAAAGTGGCAATAGTAGTATTTAGTTTTTCAATAAATAGATCTATTTCTGAAGTATCATTGTAGAGATAAAGACTGAGTCTTAAGCATGCTGAAATATTTAATTTAGACATTAGCGGAGAACAGCAATGCCTTCCAGATCTCAGAGCAATACCTTCATAGTCTAGCATTTGGCTGATATCTCCAGAATGAATACCATTTATATTAAAACTCACAATAGAAATACGATTATGAGAAGGTCCATATATAGTAATCCCGTTAATTTTACTTAATTCTTTGAAGGCATAATCAGATAGCATTTCAGTATGATTTGTAATTTCGTTGATTCCAAGTTCATTGATAAAATCAATAGCATAACTTAATCCAATTACTTGCGATGCATTGGGTGATCCCGCCTCAAATTTATATGGTATGTCATTCCATGTGGATTCTTGTAATTCTACCTCTTTTATCATCCCGCCGCCTGTCTGATAAGGCTCCATTTTTTCTAATAAATCTTGTTTCCCATATAAAACTCCTACACCAGTAGGACCGAACATTTTATGACCTGAAAAAGCAAAGAAATCACAATCTAATTCTTCTACATCAATCTTAAAATGAGGGGTGCTTTGACAGCCATCAACCATTACTAAAGTATTATTTTGATGTGCAAGAGTGATAATTTCTTTGAGAGGATTGATAGTCCCCAATACATTAGAAGCTTGTGTGATAGAAAGTATTTTTACTTTATTGGTCAGTTTATTTTTCAAACTTTTCATATCTAATGTGCCATCTTCTTTTATGGGAATATAGTCTAATATTGCTCCAGTACGTTTAGTGATGACTTGCCATGGAACAATATTTGAATGATGTTCCATTTCAGTTATTAATACAGTATCATCTTTAGTAAGATTAGCAAATCCCCAAGCATTAGCAACTAGATTAATAGATTCTGTAGCTCCTTTTGTAAATATAATTGATGAATCGTTCTTTGATCCAATAAACTTTGCAACTTTATTTCTAGTACCTTCAAAAGCATTAGTTGCTTTTTCACCTAATTCATAAACACTTCGATGAATACTACCATAATAATTTTTATAGAAATTGCTTTCTGCTTCAATGACAGATAAAGGCTTTAAGCTGGTAGCTGCACTGTCAAGATAGATAAGTTTTTTCCCACGATTTTTTTGTTTTAGTATAGGAAATTGACTTTTTATTTTTTCAATATTCATAATAGTTTAGTAAAGACCGAGTTGTAATTTTGCTGCATCAGACATCATATCTTGATTCCACTGAGGTTCCCAAACTAGCTCGACATCTACAGTTTTAGCTCCACTCAATGATGATAATTTTTCTTTTACTTCATCAGCAATTACTGGGCCCATACCACATCCGGGAGCAGTTAAAGTCATTTGTATACGAATATTTACACCATCTTCTTCTTCTTGAATATCAGTATTGTATACTAAACCTAGATCAACAATA
>Ga0209402_10000610_pt1 | contig 42219 bp, 40 predicted proteins | sample ArcticOcean_MG_C_3_FD_187437 | JGI IMG/M metagenome (GOLD analysis project Ga0209402, IMG submission 187437) | Marine microbial communities from western Arctic Ocean - ArcticOcean_MG_CB8_126 (SPAdes) (version 2) | ecosystem: Environmental > Aquatic > Marine > Oceanic | place: Arctic Ocean... | reverse complement strand
GAGGAACCGTACACGGCTATCGATGCAACCTCACCAAGGAAGATCAGATACGTGAACTCGTGGAGCGCATCAATGCTGAGGTGGGGCAAGTGGACATCCTGGTCAACAATGCCGCCATTGCAGGGGGCCGGCTCCATACCGGACTTTGACGTTGAATCTTGGGACGCCATGATGGCCACCAACGTGCGTGCGCCATTCCTGCTTAGTCAGCTTATCCTGCCCGGGATGATGGAGAGAAAGCAGGGCTCTATCGTGAACATTACCTCGCGAGTGTCTGAACGAGAGATTCCAAGGGTCTTTGCATATTCAACATCGAAAGCCGCGCTCAACCGGCTTACATTGAATACTGCGGCGTTTGCGAAAGAATCGAACGTGGCAGTGAACGCGCTATGCCCCGGTCGCATCAAGTCAGACGGCGACCGCAAACTCAACCCTGCAGCAGCTATAGCATCGGACGTGGATCAGGAACCGACTGAAGCGGTAGTTCCCCCCGTAATCTGGCTTGCAGTGCAGGACGCGTCGTTCACAGGGCAAGTCGTTTACCGGGAAGAGTTCGGCAAGTCCTGGGGAGTGTAAGACTCAAGCGTATCGTTTTCAGCTAAAAGCAAAGCCCGCGCCTCCAAGTTGGAAGCGCGGGCTTCATTTATGCTCTTTTGGGCTTGAAACCGCTAGAGATACTCGGACAGGATCTTGTTGGTCTCAGCACCGGGCGTTCTCTGAGCCAGGATCTTGAGGTACCCGTGCTTCTCCTTGGCAACAGCGATGTCCTTGGCCACTACGCGGTACTGCTCCTTGAACACTCCTCGGCCATTGAACGGGCAGACCATTAAGCAGATCTTGCAGCCCCATAGGTGCTGGAAGAGCGGTCGGCATGCGTTGGTGTCCACATAGAACCGTTCCACACCCTTGATGACCTTCTTTTCAGGAGAGATCGCGTCTGCGGGGCAAAACCGTGTGCAAACGGTGCAACGCGTACACATATCATCGATACCGTAGTCCTGGGGGCCGTCGACCACCAGCGGCATGTCCGTGGACACAAGGCCCAGGCGGATAGAGGAACCCAGCTTGGGGCTGATGAGGGAGCCATGTTTGCCAAGCTCTCCCAGTCCTGCCAGATAGGCAAAGGGGACGTGGGCGTACTCACCCTGGTTGGGATGGCCTGTGGCTTGATAGCCGAACCCGCCGATGTATCGGGCGAGTTGGACGCTCACATCAAGCATCTTGAAGTAGACGCGGTGTACTTCCGTCTGGGAAGCCTGACCGATGTCCGCCATAGAGTCATATTTCATGTTCATTGCAAAAGCGATGACCCGGGTGTGTGGAAGTGGGTCGCGGTCTGTGAACGTGAAGTCCTCGTTCATATCAGCAATGCCGACGTCATCCGCACCAAGAGACTTGGCGTACTCTTTGATGTGCTCCGTCATTGCAGCCCAGTCAGTAACCTCAGATTTATTGGGGTTCACATCCGCTGTGCGCTGAGGAAACAGGACTTCTCGCTGTAGCCAACCATACTTGTTTGCATCGGGGGGGAACTGTGCACGGAAGGCCAATGACTCTTCCTGCGGCCCCATAGACCCATCTTGTAGATAACGCGTAGGCCTCTCTGCCTTTGAGATATCAATCGTTTTTCCCACGAATTTCCCTCCAAACCGGCCACCCGGTTCCTTTAACTAGTAGCTGATAGTAGCAGGACACACACAAAGGCTCAATACAGCCCAGCTAGGCTGATGTATTCCAATCCGTTATGCCTCTCTATACAAACAGGAATCCCGATCCCTGAATGGAGCCGGGATTCCTGTGTTCAAACCAGGTTATCGAGCCTAGGCGATCGGTTGCGCCCTGCCCAACTCCGCCTGCTTCTCAAGGAGCTTGAAGAAGTCTCCCTGCGTGTCCACCACGTCAATGGCGCGTACAGCAAAAACCTCAGGATGCGAGGGCGCGTAAGGCTCAATGCCCTCCTGCAACTCTCGTGCCATACGAAGCAGGATGCGGCGACCAGAGATGATGGCGGTATCGCTGGTGCCTAGGTGCTCCTTGGTGCGATCACCGATTGCTCCCATGGTGTCCGTCATTGCCATGTCCTGCTCGCGGCCGCTGGCGATGCCGGTGTAGTTGACCGTGCGCTGCATATCCCTATCGATAAGGAAGTCGTTGTGCAGCTGACGCTCCGGCTGCCAGGTATCGACGACAGAGCCGTCTTCAAACTTGTACTTCACTCGAAGCAGATTCTCCGGGCTGATGTTGGCCATGGCACGCTGCTCATCTGTAAAGGCGTCACCGGTGCTGACGGAGTACTGGAACACGGAGATGTGCTCATCGTCCATGGGCACCCAGCAACGGCCACCCTCTCGGTCGCCAGGGTTGGGGATGAGGCTGTAGAAGGGCAGGATGAACTGGGTCACCCGCCAGTAGTACTCGCCATCGCCCACGTCCCGTCGAGAGCCGTAAACGAAGCCGTAGTCAGTCTCCCTCACCGTGAGTTGGGGCGCGCCGTCCATATTGTTCATTGGCTGCCCGTTCTTCATCCGCCGTGGGAGGTTCTGCCGAGGCGCCTTGCTCAGGTCAAACCAACGGTGGTTGAAGGACACGTGGGACGTATCAATCTCACCCTCTGTGGACTGCATGTAGTTGGACTCCTGGATCCACCGTCGCACGTTGCGATGGCTGGCAGGAGCAGTGGCCCACTCCAGCTGCGGTAGTTCAGGCATCAACTCGATGGGCCCCATGTAGATCCAGATGCAGTCGCCGTAATCGCGTGCCGGGTAAGAGGTGATTTTCACTTTGTCTTTGAAGTTGCTCTCTGCGGGCTCAGACGGCATGTCTACACAATCGCCGTTGATGTCGAATTTCCAACCATGGTAGACGCAGCGCAAGCCACATTCCTCGTTACGACCGAAGAACAAGCTGGCTCGGCGATGGGGGCAGTTGTTGTCGACGACGCCGACGTTGCCATCGGTGTCGCGGAAAGCCACCATTTGCTCACTGAGGACTTTGATGCGAACGGGGTCGCAATCAGGTGTTGGCAGCTCCTCGCTCAAAAGCACCGGCTGCCAGAATCGACGAAAGAGGTCTCCCATTGGAGTACCCGGGCCTGTCCGGGTCAAAAGGACATTATCTTCAGCGGTGAGCATGAATTCCCTCCCCTATATTTAGCTTGGACTAATTGCAGAAAGTATACACCCGTTCACAAACCCATGCTGTACCGGGAGTTTACGCCGTAGTGAGGCTGCGGAGCCACTCAAAGACGGCCCACGTGGCTTCCAGGTCTTCCCGGTTGTACTTCACAATCTGATCCATAACCTCTTTGCGCAGCGCTGCATCCTCAGACTCCACGGCAAGGGCATAGTTCACGATGGCCCAGTTGCCGCCGAACTCGTCCATGGTGCGCTTGTAGCCGGCCCGCAGCTCCACAAGCTTCAGCGTGTACGAGGGGTCAGGCAGTGCGAAGGAACGCTGGGTCATGGGCAGCAAATCAACAAGGCTCTCGCGTATGCGCAGCGCGATACCCTGCTTATCGCCGTACCGATCGAGGTACTGGTTGATCTTGGTCTTCTCATAACTGCCCCAGTGGAGGATGGGCAGGTCACCGTGGGTGGCGAACACCGCCTGACAGTTGTCCAGGAAATCGAACCACCCTTCACGGTCGCCACCTTCATAGAACCCGGCCAACGCCGGGGTGAATGCGCCACCGTTCTCCCCGTATAGCTGGGTGCCCCACAGGTATGCCTGTTCATCGTCGTCCAGGTACGCCGGCATCCCTTCAATGTCGAACACGATGTAGTTCGGCGATTCCGGGAACTCCGGCGCGGCAAGATGCTGCACCTCACCGGTAATCCGGGCTTTGGCGTGAGCCAGGACGCTGTCAGCCAGCTTGTTACCCACCTTCTGCATCCGCTGACCCCACTGACGCTGGGCAACCGCGAGTGTTGGGGCATCAAACCGTTCTAGCAACTGGGTCACGCTAAGGACATTCTCGTCGCGCAAGAACCGGGCCAACCCCTGGTCGACGCCCGGGAGGATGGCCACGTCCTGCTCTTTGGTCGCCCTGTCCCAGCACCGCTTTTTGTATCCGCAGTCGCTGCACTTGCTCCAACCCACGGGCTCGTAAGGCTCCTCGGGCAGCGCGCCAAGTTGAAGCACCTCGGACAGGGCGTTCATTGCCCCTGCGCCGTCGTCATCGGCCAACTCCGCAACTGAGCCGTCCCCAAGCAGGAGCTGCAACGCAGCCACAGGGACGCCGAAGGTCTGACGGAACAACCAACCATAGAGGCTGAGCTGCCGCACAATCTCCGGGTGCTTGTTGCCCTCCAGGTTCCGGGCAAGCTTCACATCGCGGATGACGTACAGGCCGTCCTGCAAAAGCAGCAAGTCGGGTATGCCAACGATCCTATGACTACCAAGCTCAGATGGCGCATCTGCGATGAGGACAGGCTGGTAGATGATGGGCGTGAGGGCGTTCACCAGACGCTGGGTATCCAGCCATCGCTCTTCCTGAGTTCTGCCATCCGGCTTTACATGAACACCCAGGGTCTCCAGGTATTGCGTCTCATGCTTGTTCCCAAGAGCCATGAGCATGGCTGAGAAGTCACCCTGTGGAGCTTGTGGTTCACCATTTGCCAGCAGGTAGACGCGCAGGTTGCACTTGCTGGGTTGGTAGAGGTTGTGGATATCTGAAGCTGACAGGTTCAACATCACATCTCCTGGATGGGATTGGAGTCACTCTTGCGGTCATTATAGCCCCGCTCCGTGGCAAGGCTGCAGCGTTTCCGTTATGCTGGTGCCATCGCATCACCAGGGGAGAACGCATGAACTGGTCATGGAACGATACCGACCCCATTGAGCCCATTGAAGACCTGGCAGCTGACACGCTGCTGAACTTCATTGCTCGCCTCGCAGATACGGGCGACGAAGAGGGCTATTTCAGTCGCGAGATTGAGATGAACCTGGTGTGGCGAGAAGCGGACGCACAGGTGGCATTTGCGAAGAGAGGCCGAGAGACCGAGGAGATCAGCAAGCGACTCTACGCTGCTCGCGCCCACGTTTACGACGCCCACTACCTGGTAGGGGCTCGCAAGGGCGTTGAGGCCGCCAGGAAGATCCAGGATGTCCTCAAGACCCTCTATGGCATAGAGGCCGAAAAGAAGTGACACTAGCGTCTTTTGTGCCACCATCACACTTTCCCCAATGCGAACCCACTCTCTGCTGCAAGGCGGAACACCTTGGAACTTGAACCTGGCATCCACCAGCTAGCTCACGGACGTAAGCCCTTTGGCATCCCTGCACCCAACGTGTACCTGATCCAGGGCACGGACGCATCCATGTTCATCGACTCCGGCTGGGACAACGAGGACGACCACGCAGCGAGGATGGCTTACCTCAAAGAGGTCGGTGGGCCACCACTAACAGGGTTGCTCATCACCCACAGGCATGCCGACCACGGTGGCGGCGCGCTCCGCATCCACCAGAACACGGGCGTTCCAACATCGGCGCACAGGCTTGACCAGGCGGCGATAGAGGCCGAGCGGTTCGGCGGCGCAGCAACGCTAGACAGCGTGTTGGACGGAGGTGAATCGTACGACCTGGGTGGGCTGACCCTTCAAGTAGTTCACGCGCCCGGGCACACGGTGGGAAGCCTGGCAATCACCATTCCGGAGCGCAACGTGATGTTATCAGCCGACACGGTGTTGGGTGTGACGACCACGGTGGTGCGCCCCAGCGAAGGCGATCTTGGCAAGTACGTTGAAACCCTGAAGATGCTATGTGACCTGAAACCCGGGTTGATATACCCGGGACATGGAGGGCCGCTGACGGACCCGGACGACCGAATCAGGCAGCTCATTGAACACCGGATACATAGGGAAGAGCAGATTGTCGCCGAGCTTAAAACGGCCCCACAAACCATTGATCATCTATTCGATACTATCTACCCGAACCTGCCTGAAGAGCGACAGCGCATCGGCAAGGAGCAGGTTGAAAGCAACCTCATCAAGCTGACTAACGAAGGTCGTGTCGCCGTTGATGGCGAGGTTTACACCCTCACGTAGGCAGGGCCAGTCCTGCACCCACATTCCCACGGTTACCTCAGCGTAAGGTGAAACCCTGGCAGGACATAGGCTTGCGTGTCTGGACGAATTTAGGCTGACTAATCCGGAAACAAAAGAAACAGCCCCCTCCCGTTAGTGGAAGGAGGCTGTTTTTACGTGACAGTATTTTATACAGGACTAGTGGACGGCAACGCCTATATCGCCATGCTTCTCCAGCACGCCCGTGATATCCGACTCGCTAGACACCACGTCGATAGCACGGATGTGATACAAATCGCCCTGCTGCGCCGCCACAGGCTCAATACCCTCCTGCAGTTCCCTGGCCAGACGTATCAGCTTCCGTCGCGCGGCGATGATGGCCATATCGGTAGTGCCCAGGTGCTCCTTGGTACGGTCTGAGACGCCACCCTGAGTCTCATTGACCATGACGTCCTGGGTTCGTTGCGGCCCGATACCAGTGTAGTTCCCAGTGCGCTGAAGCTCTCTATCAATCCCGTAATCGTTCGTGATCTGACGCTTATCCCGCCAGGTATCGATGGTGAAGCCGTCCGCAAACCGCATTTGGCATCGCTCTATGGCGATGTTGCCGGATGCACTGCCTGTCGGTATGTCCAGCGGCTTGTTGGGGTCCCAGCTAAAGGAGAGGCATGACATGTGCTCATCGTCCACCGGCACCCAAACGTGGCCGAACCACGTCGTAGGCTGGGGCGGCATGGTGTAGAAAGGCAGCAACCAGTTGGTGAGGCGCCAGTAGTACTGGTCATCACCGGCAGGCCTGCGTGCACCGTAGACCATGCCAAAGTCCGTTTCCTTGACCGAAAACCTGGGCGCTCCCTCTCGGTACACCAACGCCTGACCGCTGGCAGCCTTGCGTCGACGTTCCTTTTGCTGCGGGTCCCAGGGCATTGCCTGCTCAGGGTCCATCCACTTGTGCAGGAACGAGACGTGGGTGGAATCAAGGTCGCCCTCCAATGCCTGCATATAGTTGCAATCCTGGATCCAACGAGAAACGCGACGTTGCTCGGCAGGCACCCGTGCCCACTCGAACTGCGGTAGTTCCTGCTTCAACTCCGGCGGCCCCATATAGACCCAGATGCAATCGCCAAAGTCCTCTGCCGGATATGCCGTGATTTTGACCTTGTCTTTGAAGTTACTCTCGGCTGGCTCGGAGGGCATGTCCACGCAGTCACCATTCACATCGAACTTCCAGCCATGGTAGACGCAGCGAAGCCCGCACTCCTCGTTCCGACCGAAGAACAGGCTCGCTCGACGGTGGGGGCAGAAGTTATCGACGACGCCGACCTTGCCGTCGGTGTCGCGGAAGGCTACCAGGTTCTCGCCAAGCAACCGAAGGCGCACTGGTGCGCAGTCGGGCTCAGGCAGCTCAGAGGACAACAACGCAGGAAGCCAGAACCGGCGGAACAGATCTCCCATGGGAGTGCCCGGACCAACCTGGCAGAGAAGTTCGTTCTCTCGTTCAGAAAGCATGGATACCCTCCCCCAAATCTCTCTACAGACTCTGTCTAGCAGAGTCACCATTCAGAATCTACCGCCGTTATCGCACCGTCAAGGGGTAAATGCTACTTCAGGCCGACGACCTCAGCCACAGCCTCCACATGCTCCACAAACCGACCTACCGGGTGCAGCAACAGGTGGTTAGGGCCGGTGGCGGACACCAGGGACTCCAACTGCTCTCGCACCTCTTCCGGCGTCCCGCTGATACCTTGTTCGGCTGCGCTATCGCCGGTGCCGTAGACGGCCTGGCAGAAGTTCGTCATCTCCGCAAGCCCTTCACCGGGCTTCTCACTTACGGACACGTAGATACGTTTGGACGTAGGGAACGTGGCCGGATCCCTGCCAATCGCCTCAAGCTCTTGGCGGAGGGTAGCGACCTCGCCTGGGTAGTTCGATAGCGGGCTTCCCCCCGCACCCATCCAACCATCGGCAATGGCCGCTGTTCGCTTGAGCACCGCAGGGGCTCCACCACCCATCCAGATGGGGATGTGTGGTTTTTGCAATGATTTCGGATCCATAGTCGCACCTTCAATCTGGTAAATCTCGCCCTTGAAGTCGACCACGGGCTTCGTCCACAACTCCTTCATCAACTCCACACCCTCAGTGAAGCGAGTGACCCGTCGCTCCATCGGAAGGCCGAAGACGGCGTACTGTTTTGGGTCAGCCCTGCCGATGCCCAGCCCCACGGTGAGCCGCCCGTTACTCACCTGATCGAGGCTGCCGTAACGACGCGCCAGGTGCACCGGATGTTGGAGGGGGAATACAATCACTGACACGCCGAGCCTGATGGTGGTGGTCACAGCGGCGACGTAGCTCAGAAGCACGGATGGCTCCAAGGTGTTGTTCTTCCCTAAGGTGCTCTCCGTGGTCCACAAATCACGGAACCCGAGTTCCTCTGAACGTTGCGCCACGGTACGGACCTGTTCCATGTCTATGGGGTTGCTCAAAAATGCCTGGGGCGTAGCCATACCAAAGGAAACCGTGTCTTTCAGGGCCATTGTTTGATTGCTCCTTGTTATTACGCGACTACCGTGGCGCTCTCAGTCTCCAGGTCATAGCTATGTCGGACTACTCCGGTCAGCTTCTGCCCTTCCAGTCGAATGACCACGGAAGGACCATCGTTCACGTTCTTCTGTGCGTGGATGGCACCGGGCATGAAGAAGGCTACCTCGCCGGGCTTCTGAATCCACTGGCCAGCTTCGTCAAGGTGGGGCACCGTGCGGTCTGGCTCGTGGAACTGCCATCGCCACGTGGTCTGTTGGATCGCGCCGGAGTAGACGCCGTACACCACCCATGCAGCGCCATGGTCGTGGGGATGGACTCCCACTGTGGCACCCGTCTGCGTTTGGGCATTACACATCAGCCAGAACCCTGGTGCCGGGTGGCCATAGTCATCGTCATGGTGAAGGCTGGCAACGGCTGTACCCGACTCCGGTATCTCGAGAATTCCGTCCAGGAGGTTCAGGACCTGTAAAAGTTTTTCCATATGTCCTGCGATGGCCTGAGCCTGTACCTTGGCATCGTCTGAGTCAGCGAATACCTTTCGAGCGTCCTCAATGAATGCTTCTAACGTGTAGCTGGTTGTCTGTGTCATTTCCGTCCTCCACCCTGTTTGAATCCCTCTTCACGACAAGGAAAGTTCACTATATGCTGGGCCAATAACGCAGTCAAATCCCCTTGCCAGAGGGATTTCCCCTCTGGCAAGGGGATTTGGGGGATGTGCCCCCCAATAAAGAACGGAGACGCAGCATGGCATCAGCGCTGACCGCATGGCTTGAACAGATAAACGCCCACGAACATGAGAGTGCTGCGCTGCGTGGTGGCGAGGGTGGGCACGGACACGAGCATGGGCATGGCCACGGGCATGGGGGAGGAAGCCGGGCTCTGGTACGCCAGGACAATCCTGATAGGACAGACGACCCCGTTCTGAACGCGCTGTTCAAGGTTGTAGATGCATTCACAACGGTGCTTGACGTGGGCGGCGGCACCGGGCGCTACGCCATTCCCCTGGCTTCACGCGCCAAACACGTCACGGTGGTTGAGCCGTCAGGCGGCTCTGTGGAGGTACTGGAAAGCATTGCTGCGGAGCGAGGCATCGCAAACATCACGACCATCCAATCCGACTGGGACACGGCAGAGGTTGAACATGCGGACATCGTCCTCTGCTCGGTTGTGCTGCATCACGTGCCGGATGCAGAGCCGTTCATCTTGAAGCTGGCGCAGAAGGCCACAGGCCAAGTCATGATTGCCGAGATGGTGGAGTTTCCAGGCATCATAGAGGTGCCGTTCTGGGAGCGGGTATACGGCTCCGCTCCCACGCCACTCCCGGGACTGCCCGAGTTGTTGAACGTGCTCTGGGAGATGGACATCTACCCTGACGTGACCATGTTTCCGCCAAAGCCTGTGCTGCTTGACGATGACAAGGCCGCGGCCGCTGACCAGCTACGCCGAAGGCTCAGCGTAAAAGCAGGGAGCACCGAAGCCTATCGACTCGAATCCGCGATGACCGAGCTGCTTCAAGAAACGCCGGATGGCCTCACCATCAAGGGCGTGAACCCTCGACGACAGGGCATTGTCTCATGGCGACCGTAGCCTCTGGGCGGTCGCGACCAGGCAAAATAAACAGCCGAACCCGTAGGCCCGGCTGTATATCTATATTTTTTTGTGCTGGTAACAGAACCTTAGTTCATTGGAAGCAGGCCGACCTCTAGCGAGATGCGCGCTCCACGCTGTCGCCCGGCCTGATAGAGCTGACCAACGATGTGGGCAGCGTTCTCAGGGTCCATGCAAATAGATTTGCCTGTGGCTCCCTTGTTTGTCTCATCAATAATGCTAACCCTGACCTGGTCGTTCAGGCCCTCGAGTCGCTGTACCTTAATCTGGATGTGCTCTTCTGTCATCTGCATCATTTCAAATTACCTCCGTTGTAAGAGACGCTCCCCCCATGGAATGCGTTCCCGTTGTTCTAGTGCAAAGACAATAGTAGAACATGCGTTTGTTATTTGTCAACTCATTTGTTCTAATTAATATCTAAAGAGAACCCCGCCCCGATGAATCGGGACGGGGCTCTGGCCGGGCTAACCCGAGCCGGGAAGGCAGATTCGTTACTCAAGCACCGGGAACCGCTTCACCAGTCTCCGCTGCTTCCACCAGCCTCCGAGTCCGAGGTACTGACCACCACCCACCACCATGAGACCGAGGAAGATAATCCCGTACATCATGTGCTCTTCCACTACGGGGTTGTGCTCCGAGAGAATGAACCCTGCCGTGTACATCATGATCTCCATTGCTACGCCACCGGCCGCTGCCAGTCTCACTCCCATCCCCAACATCAGGGGGAGACCGATGAACAGGAGCCCTAGCATGAACATCCACTCAACCGTTTCGCTTGTGGCCATGCTCTGGTAGAACCCGGCGAATGGACCTGTGGTGCCGAAGTTCAGGAACCCGAATGTGGGGCTGCCGCCGTTGATCCAGGCGCTCTCTCTAGCTGTTGCGAACCCGAATCCGAAGAGCTTGTCCAGGAAACCCCAGAGGAAAATCCACCCGATACCTATACGCAGCATTCCCCAGACGTACCTGTCGAGATGGCGGGGCTTCCGTGCGAACTTTTCCTTGAGCACTACCAAACCCTTAAGCTCGTCGCCATCCAGTGGTCTTACCTGCTCCATCTCTCTCATCGTGGTCATTTTAGGTCTCCTTCCCGGCCTCTCGACCGTCCCTGATGTTTTGGTTCCCCCGGATCGTCCCTTCCTCATCTGCTTCATCTATAGAGTACAAATGTGATGTAATTCACATAAGATACAGAGGGGTAGTTGAGGGGTAGTGATGAAATACACAAATTAGCAGCGAGGCTACTCAGAGGGGTAGGGCAGTGAGAATCATCGCTTTGAAAGTAGCTTGGTCGGCAACAAGCAGTCCTTCGACAAGCTCAGGACGAACCGTATACCTGGTCGACTGAAATTACACTTTAGGCGGCTCTTCGCGCCCTAGCTCTTGCCCTTTGAACCGTTCAGCGAGGGCACCAACGACTTAAAGTACTCGTACGCGTGGGAGGCGCGGCGCGACCAGTCCGGCAGCCATTCTTCCGCGTAACCGTCAGGCAACGGGTAGGGCGTGCCCACGATAGAGGCGACCACCTGCATGATTGCAGCTCGCTCCAGGTAGATGGTGTTGGTCACCGCGTGATCGATGGACTCACCCACAACCACCACACCATGCCCTCGCAGCAGGACGCCAGTACGGTCGCCAAGGCAATCGGCCACAGCATCGCCGTCCTCACGCGTGGTGATGAGTCGAGGGTGCGGGAAGATGGGCGTCTCCGGGGCGAAGGGGATCGACTGGTTGTAGAGGGGAATGATGGGGGTGTTGGCGGCTCCTATGGATGTGGCGATCAGTTGGTGGGTGTGGACAACGGAGTTGACGTCTGGGCGGGCAAGCATGATAGATACATGGATCATCGCCTCGCGCGGGGGTAGGGGCGCGTCAATGGTTCTGCCCTTTTGCAGACTTGGGTTCCACTGGCTGCCGGTACCCGCTGCGTAGGCCTCCATATCCACGATGACGATGTCCTTGGCAGTGACCTGATTATGGGCCTTCAACACAGGCTTTATGAGCATGGAGTTGGTGCCGGGAATGCGGGCGCTGACGTGACCGTGGAAGTCCACCAGACCCTCGTGGTCGAGTATCTGTGAACTCTCTGCAACCTGCCGTTTGAGCCTGTTTATCTCCGCCTGCGATGCCATGTTCTGCCCCTCTCCCTATCTAATATCGCGGCAAGGCTACCACACTCTCCGGTAGGAATGATGGCTAATGAATCGCGATTTGCCGAGGGTTGTCCAAGCTGCTCGTAGAAATATAAACGGCAAAACAAAAGGGTGGCCTCGGTGAGGCCACCCTTCCTATTCTCTTGTTTTGGTCTACATATCCCTGGGAAGGTCTTCTCCGGTCAGGGTGAAGGTTGAGCCCAACCCATGCTCCTTCGCCCACTCGTAAGCCCAGGACGCCAAGAACAGGTCGTGGACATTGCCGCCCGTGAGGTCATAGACCACCGTATCATCGGGCTTGCGACGTGGATCAGCCTTGCCGTCCATGATGGGGCCAAGCTCTGTGACATCGTCTTTGGAGAAGAGGCCCTTCTCAATAAGCTCCTTGTACGGAGACCGTGGGGCGGGTTCTGCTGCCAGGCTGTTCCAGTTGACCGTGGCAACCCGGGCCTGCTGTATGAACTCCTCTGTGAGCTGGCTGGCCGCCATAGAGATGACCAGCGCTCCGGGCTTCACCCAGGGTATCTCCAGGAGCGGTTCCTTCAAATCAAAGTGGCCGGGGGCGCAAAGATCAACAATATCGGCTCCGCGCACTGCCTCTTCAATGGAATCCACTGCCTGAACGCTGATTCCATGTATCTCTGACATTCTTGCCGCAAAGGCCTCCCTATTGGCCTTGGTGGGGCTGAACACCTTGATCAGCTCTATCCTCGGCACACCGTTGAGCATCGATTGCACCTGGGGTGGCGCCTGCCATCCAGAGCCCAGCAGCCCCAGGACCTTGGCTCCTTTAGGGGCCAGGTATTTGGCGGCGACACCGGCGATAGCCCCCACTCGAAGGGAGTTCAGGACGCCGTAGTCCATCAACGCCAACATGGATCTGGTCTTGCCATCAAAGAGCATGAACGCCCGGGTGTGCGGCGGGTTACCGAAGAGTCGAAGGCCCGTATACGTCTCCGTGCCTGCCGCCAACGCAACGCGCAGCCCCTCGAACTCGCCAGGGTTGCGGTCGACCATTCCCTGGAAGCGGGTCATTCCCTGGTCATGGGCCCGGATCGCACGTTCCACACAGTCTATTGGGCCACCGGCATAGGCCGGATCCTCTCGCAGGGGTTTGAAGTCATCATCTTTGAGTAGTAATACATCTGGCATAGTGGGGGGAGTATACCACCCACTGAAGAAACCACAAACACCACATTTTCGCCTCACTAAGATTTTGTTTATGTGATTTCCTCGTTTGTTTATGCCCTGTTGATATCTCCCTTGTAGTTTGGATACATGGCACCAGAAATCCCTGGACATTGGTCTCTTGAGCTGTATGACAGGGCTTTCATAAAGCGCCGCTTAAGAACGGAATCAAAAGAGGGGGAGGAGTAATTCAGTGAGGTACAGGACACATCCAACGGCGCCACGGTAGCCAACAGTCCCAAGGAGTAGAACACCGGGTTCTCATACAACACTAGCGAGAGGAATCATTGATGCAAACACAGTTCCGAATTCTGACAAGTCTCCGACCATTTGCAGTAGCAGTCATGCTATTTGCTTTGTTGTTTGGCAACTTTCAAGCGGGCATCATCCTAGCTCAAGGTGAGCCGCCGCCCCACGATGGTGGTCAGCAAGGCCAACCCTGTCAGAGAACCATGACTCCGCTCAGAGCGATGGGTTTGGTGACCACAACCCGGATCAGTCAGCCGACGAGTTCGGTAACCATGACGCGGCCCTCTCCGAGGAGTGCGCGAAGCCAGAGACCCTACCGATTCTGAATAACGAGGAGGAAGCATCTGACGCTGAGTTAGCCTTCTTGGAACTCTAGTCAGTATCGCGTAAAGGTTAGACGTTAAGGAGGGGTTATCAGAGTTTCTCCACCCTCGCTGTCACTACTAGACTGGTGGTAGACGGTAATTCTGTGCAACTGACCTGTACAACTGGAGGGTTAGTAGTAATTCATCAAATCAAGCTGACTATCTACCTCTTTGCTGCGGTGTTTTGGCTTGCTGTTCTCGCGGCGTGCGCCGGCTCTGACGACAACGCTGACGACCCGTACCGCTTCATCTCTCGACGTGGAGCGCCGTAGGCCACAGCCACGTCCACCAATACAAGTCAGGAAGATTGAAGCCTGTCCGTAATTCATGGACAGGCTTCGTTTGTCCCCCTACACTGCTGAACAGTCTTCAATGTGACCCAAGGGGAGTAGTGTGCTCGGCGGACAACGTCCTTCCATCAACAACATCTTCAGTGGCGGTCTGTTCTACGGCTGGCGCATCGTGTTGCTGTTATCGCTCACGCGGTTTGTGGCGTCCGGCGTCGGCATCAACGCTCGCAGCCTCCTGGTGCTTCCTCTCGAAAAGGACCTGGGGGTAACCAGGGCCGAGATTTCCCTCATGTTCACGGTAGAGGCACTGGTCATAGCCGCAACGGCGCCCCTGGGCGGTTGGCTGATGGACCGCTACGGCGCTCGACGGATCATGGTAGTAGGGCTTCTCATCTCCACTGGCGGCTTTTTCCTTCTTTCCATCGCACAGTCGCTCTGGCAGGTCATCGTCATCATTGCATTGCCCCTGGGCCTGGCCTACAACTGGTCCATCCTGAACGCAGGCGCGCCCATCCTCAACAACTGGTTCAACCTGAAGAAGGCTAAGGCACTTGCCCTGCTCAGCGTGTTCCACGGCGCCGGGGCCGCGCTGCTGCCGATTATGGCGCTGGGTATCTCCTCTTTCGGTTGGCGCTGGGCCACGGCCATTGGCGGGGTCGTCTTCATCACGGCCGCTCTACCGTCCATGATCTTCACTCGAAGCACGCCTGAAGAGATGGGCCTGACACCTGATGGGATAGAGCAAGCCACTCCGCAATCCCCCGGTCAGCCTGGGTCAGGCCCAGGGGGCATGGAATTGAGAGAGGCCATGGGAACATGGTTCTTCTGGGTTGTTGGCTTAGGCACGGCGTGCATGCTCTTCGCGAATCTGAGCGTCATTGCCCACTTCGTCGCAATACTGGTCTCCAAAGGATCCACGGAATCCACGGGGGCTACACTCTTGAGCGTGCAACTCGTGATGGCCGTCCCGTACGTGATTGTCGGCGGTTGGGCAACGGACCGGTTCGGCGGCGCAAAGGTCCTGGTGGGAGTCATGGTGGGCGTGACTGCCGGTGTAGGCGTCCTGCTATGGGCCACGGACATCTGGTCATACGTCATTGCCACGGTGCTTCTAGCTTCTGGCGGGGCTGTCTGGCCTGTCCTGTGGGCTGGATTGGGCTATGTGTATGGAAGGGCCCACTACAACGTCATTCGACTTTCCATCTACTCCATCCTCATCCTGGGCATGTCCACGGGGCCGTACTTTGCCGGGCTCTCGTTCGACCGTACTGGCGACTACTCGTACTGGCTGACAACGCTGCTCTTCGTCTGCGCCGCTGGGATCGTGACGCTGGCGATTGCTGCGTGGGCTGAGGGGGCTGCAATCAAGAAGCCTCAGCGGGCCTAATCCCTGCTACACTGCCTCGATTGATATGGAAGAACGCACAACACCATCGCCAACAAAAATGTTCCACGGCTGGTGGATCGTAGCCACGTCGTTCGTAGGCGCAGGCGTGGGAATGGGCATCGGCGGTGTAGGCCTTGGCGTGTTCGTTGAGCCGATGACGGAGGACCTGGGCTGGTCCCGAGCGGCGATGGCCGGTGTATTCATCATCAGAGCCATCGTTATGGCGGTATTGGGTCCGATTTTGGGGCCAATCGTCGACAAACGCATGGGTGCGCAGACCCTCTACGTAGCTGGCGGCTTCATAGCCGGCGCAAGCATCATCATGCTCGCACGTGTCGATACCATCTGGCAGTTCTACATACTCTTCGGCGTTGGCTGGAGCGTGGGGCAGCTGGCCTTCGGAGGCAACCTGCTCACGGGGCCTATCGTAGCCAAGTGGTTCGTCCGGAAGCGCGGCAGGGCGATGGGCATGTACACCATGGGCATCCCCGTTGGCTCCATCGTTTTTGTGCCAATCAACATCTTTCTGGTGACTACGTTCGGCTGGGAGACTTCGTGGGTCATCCTGGGCGTGACAACGTGGGTTCTGACCATTCCCCTGGCATTGTTCACCATGCGCCGACAACCGGAGGACATTGGGCTTCATCCCGATGGAGATTCAGACGCGGACTACGAACGCGCCGCATCGCAGACTTCCGGGGCTACTGCTGTGCTCCATCGCATAGATTGGACGCTGTCCCAGGCGTTGCGCACCCCAACCCTCTACGTTCTGCTACTAGCCTTCCTGTTCATGGGAATGGCCATGGGTATCTTCACCATCCATCAAATCCCGGCCATTACCGACAAGGGTTACAGCCTTGGTGTCGCCGGTATGGTGAGTATCACCCTCTCTTCATGCTCACTGATGGTGAAACCCGTAGTCGGCTTTTTATCGGAGAGGATGCCACCAAGGTACCTGGCATCGGTCTGCTTCACCCTTGGAGCCTCCAGCCTCATAGTGCTGGGACTGGCGAACACATTGTACCTGCTCTTCCTTTTCGCAGTGCTCTACGGGTTCGGGGCAGGGGCAGCAGCGGTATTCCAGAACATCATCTGGGCTGACTACTACGGTAGGAGGCATCTGGGGGCGATCCGTGGCATGATTGCGCCCATCACGGCTATGGGTGGCGGTATCAGTCCATTCATCGCTGGTTGGATGTTCGATAGGACAGGAAGTTACGACACCATCCTGTTCACGATGGGCGGAGGCGCGTTCCTCTCAGCAGCGCTCATGCTCCTTGCCAGGCCACCGCGGGCTCGAATAGAAGAGCTACAACCGACCGCCGAGCCGTCAATGAGTGATACTAATCCTTAGAACTTCTTGAACCCGGGCAGCAGAAGGAAACTGGCACAATGAGGTACCGATGACAACGCCATTAGAGACGGCATTCACTATAGATACTTCCAGCATCAAATATGGAGTTGGAGTCACCAGGGAGGTTGGTTATGAGATCAATCGTCTGGGGGCTAAGCGAGTCATGGTTATCACCGACCCCAAGCTCACCAACAGCGAGCCTGTAGCAACCGTCATGGAATCGCTTCGGGCTGCGGGAATAGACGCTGTGTTGTTCGATCAGGTGAGCGTTGAGCCTACGGACGTCTCCATGAAACAGGCCATTGCCTTCGCTGCTGAGGGTAACTTCGATGGCTACGTAGCCGTTGGCGGCGGCTCAAGCATAGACACGGCGAAGACCGCGAACCTGTACGCCACCTACCCCGCCGACTTCCTGGCATACGTCAATGCTCCCATCGGCGAGGGGAGGCTGGTGCCCGGGCCGCTGAAACCGCTGATTGCCATTCCGACCACCACAGGAACGGGCAGTGAGACGACGGGTGTCGCGATATTCGATTTCCTTGAGATGAAGGCGAAAACAGGCATTGCCCACCGGGCGCTTCGCCCTGACATGGGTCTCATCGACCCCGAGAACACGCGTAACCTACCGGGGATGGTTGTGGCTTGTAGTGGCTTCGATGTGCTGTCTCACGCGTTGGAATCGTTCACCGCACTGCCCTTCGACCAGCGAGCTGCCCCCGATCACCCGGGCGCCAGGCCATCGTATCAAGGCTCCAACCCCATCAGTGATATCTGGGCGCTCAAGGCAGCGGAGATGGGGGCCAAGTACATCGTCAGGGCAGCACAGGACCCCACGGACCATGAGGCGAGGGGGCAGATGCTCCTTGCAGCCACGTACGCGGGCATCGGGTTCGGCAACGCGGGCTGTCACGTCCCTCATGGCATGTCATATGCAGTATCAGGAATGGTGAAGGAGTTTGTGGCTGAAGGCTACCCGGTGAACCACCCGTTGGTGCCCCACGGCATGTCCGTTATCCTGAACGCGCCGGCAGTGTTTCGGTTCACCGCGCCGACGAACCCGCAGCGACACCTTAAAATCGCCGAGGTCATGGGCGCAGACATTACCAATGCTGGGGAAGAGGACGCGGGTGAGGTGCTATCGGGCTTGCTGGCCAAACTCATCCAGACCCTTGGTCTGCCGAACGGTCTGGGCGCTGTGGGCTACGAGCCCGATGACGTGACTGGCCTGACGACGGGCACGATGCCCCAACAACGAGTATTACTCATCTCTCCAAGGCCGGTCACCGACGGCGATATCCGCCAGTTGTTCCTGGACTCTTTGAGCATCTGGTAAAGGCTCAACCGCTAGGCTCTCTCGACTCTGGTGCTTCCTCTGCGGACTCAACGGGTATTTTGGGAGGTGCCGCCAGCATGATGACAGCACCGGTGAAGGCGTAGCCAATCATGACGGCCACAAAGCTTAAGAAGTAAGAACCTTGTGCGTCATAGGCAATGGCTACAGCCATAGGGCCAATCGCTCCTGTCAGTCCCTGGAACGGACGCATGTACCCCGTGATAGCACCGATATGCTCACGTCCAAAGTAATTCGCCACAATCAACGGCCTGAGGATGAACGAGCCCCCCATGGTCAGGCCAAAGAAGATCACAAAGAAGAAGAGCATGAACGGCCCAACCACGTAGATGAGGACCAGTACGCTAATAGCTGTCAAAAGTGACTGAATTACTATGAGGTGTCGAATGGACTTCTTGTCGGCCAGGGTTCCCCAGATGATGCGCGCGCTGACGGAACAGACGCCGTAAACAGAGATAGCCAGCGTGGCTGTGCTCGTAGAGAACCCTTTCCCTTCCAGATATGGAATCCAGTTTGCCTGGAACCCCTGTTGCCCCAGGCCCCCCAGAGCAAAAGCAAAGATAATCAACCAGAACGCGGGTGTTCCAAGCGCCTGCTTCCCGCTGAAGCTGAACTCTCTACCAGACCTGCGAGATGTCTGAACGTTATTGGTTCTTGTCGCTGGTTCAGGTGGCATCTCCGCCACACCATCGGGCAGAAGGCCCATGTCCTCAGGTCTCGTCTTCACCAGGAAGGAAAGGGGCACCAGCAGCACCAGGGCCAGCACGCCCAGGAACAACCATGCATCGCGCCATCCCAGCCAGGTGATCAAGCCCAGTATGGCTATGGGGAATATCAGCGGACCTGTGCCTCCACCCATCGACGCGATACCGAGGGCCCTGCCCCGTTTGCGGATGAACCACTTGGGGAGGATGGTCTGCGTCAGGATTCCCCCTGCACCTAATGCGCCAATGGAGCCGAACACTCCGAAGAAGAGGTAGAACTGCCAGAGGCTGTCCACGTATTTCAGCGCTATGAGCGATATGCCGAGGATGATGGAGCCTACAAGCATCAACGCCCTGGGGCCGTTCTTAGTGTCACGCCAGGGGCCGACCACGGGGGAGAGCAGGCCGGTCAATGCTGTGCGGATGCTCAGGGCCACCATGAACGATGTGCGAGACCAGCCGAGTTCGTCCTCCATGGGGCTAACGAAGACGCTGACACCCCAAATGCCGATGCCAGTCTGGAAGGCACCACTGATCAGTGAGACACCAACCAGGTACCAGCCATAGAAGATTTGGGGGTTTTCTTTGGTTGTTTCCATAGCCTCTTTGTTGTCAGCAGCTTAGGTAATTGATAGATCTTCTATGAAGGAGCAGTTCGGTATCTTTCCAAGTTCGCCCGGGGCCATTCTGACCTTGGATGTCCTGTTGCCGGAGCCCACGATGATGTATGGCTGAGACTTCAGGGCCACATCGGCATAGAAGGGCAAGTCGGCGGGCAGGCCGAACACCGTGACGCCGCCAATCTCCATCCCGGTGAGTTCACGGGTCTCGTCAGCAGATGCGAAGGACACACGCGAGGCTCCCAGCAGGCGCTTCACTACATGGTTGACGTCCAGCTTCACTGATGCCTGCACCAGACACGCGCAGTACACCTTCTCGCCTCGAGTGGACGTGACGATGATGGTGTTGGCGCTGGTCTCCAGCGGGTAGCCGTACTCTCGACAGAACTCAGCAGTGTCTGCGTACTCCGATTCGCACGGGATAATCTCGTGGGCGATGGCCAGTGCGGCCAGGGCTTCTGCGACTTTGGGGTGCGGTTCATTCATGGATGTTCCAGGGTGACTCCTCATGGTGATAGCGTTGAGTGTACGGTCGACTATGAACCTGTCAACCCGAAGCGTGCGGCGAAACCCCACGAACATGCCTTGTTTTGGGCTGGCAACACGGTATCCCGGTGTCCTACCATTGCGGGTAAAGTCAGAGGAACAAGAGGTAACCCACACCCTATGAAAGTCCACGTCATAGATGGCACATACGAACTGTATCGTGCGCACTTCTCGTCGCCACCAAGCCAGTCGACTGACGGGCGGCCTGTGGGTGCGGTCAAAGGGCTCGTTCGTTCCATGCTCACGCTGCTGCGCCAGAGCGATGTCACCCACGTGGCCTGCGCCTTCGACCACGTCGTCGGGTCGTTCCGTAACGACCTGTTCGATGGCTACAAGGACGGGCGTGAGGTACCAGAAGACCTGCAGGAACAGTTCGGGCTTGCCGAGCAGGCCGTGGAAGCGCTGGGCATGGTGGTATGGCCTATGAACGAGTACGAAGCGGACGATGCGCTGGCAACCGCTGCTGCGCGGTGGGGCGTGCATCCTCAAGTGGACCAGGTAGTCATCTGCTCACCCGACAAGGACCTGGCTCAAATGGTGCAAGGCCAACAGGTTGTCTGTCTGGATAGGCGGCAGGGTATCCTCTATGACGATGCGAGGGTGGTGGAGAAGTTTGGCATTGAACCGGCATCCATCCCAGATTACCTTGGTCTGATGGGTGACAGCGCTGACGGCTTCCCGGGCATTCCACGATGGGGTGCAAAGACGGCATCACAGCTTTTGGCCGTGTACAACCACATCGAAGACATCCCGCTGGACAGCGCGACTTGGACCGTGAAGGTCCGTGGTGCGGACGCTGTTGCTACCAGCCTCAAAGAGAATTATGAGAAGGCGCTGTTCTACCGTGAGTTGGCGACCCTCAAAACAGATGTCATGTTGGCAGAGACGCTGGAGCAGCTTACGTGGCAGGGCGTCCATCAAAGTCGCTTCAACGCACTGTGCAGCGAGTACGGGTTCTCCGCCAACATCATTCGTGACCATGAGTGGAATGAACAAACCTAAGATGCTTCACAGTAGTTGGTCATCTAGTTGTATAATGGCGAACATTAAAATTGAGCTGGAGTGAGGTGTAATATGGCCAAGTTCAATGTGGGTGACCACGTTAAGGTACTGGAAGAGACAGAGGCGCTGAGGGCGCTTTGGGGTAAAACCGGCAAGATTGAGGCGTCATCCGAGCAGTACTTCGGTGCTGTCTATGAGATTCTCATGGATGCCGATGGAAAAAAGGCCAACTCAATCAACGAAGAATGGCTGATGCTCGCCTCGTAGCAGGCAGACCCGTCGTAGCCTCAAAAAGAAGCCCCCCGGACGTATGTCCGGGGGGCTTTTCTACTTAACCCTATTGGGAGAGGCTACTTAGCCGCCGATACCAAGAAAGGCTGCGCCTCCTGGACAACATCTGCCCCTTTGGGGAGATCGAAAAACTTACTCTGCCTCTGGTAGAGCTCAGGGTTTGAAGTAGTAGGTGGCTCTTTCCCTTCCCTGAGGTCCATGGCCAGGCCGAGCAAGCGCCGACGAATCTTGATGATTGCGTTGTCGCTGGAGACCAGGTGCTCGTTGTTCCTATCCATCACAGGGCCACGCTGATCTTCAATGAGGGCCGTGTCCTGCGTTGAAAAGGAACGGATGCCGGTGAAGTTAAAGTTCCGCTGCACCACCCGATCAATCAAGTAGTCATTGCCCTTGTTTGCTGCAGGAGTGAACGTCCCCGGAATCAACGGGGGGTACACAAACTCGCTGTACTTGCACTCCCACAACTCTCGCTCGGTCAGGGGGTTGTTCATGTCATGTCGGATGCGATAGAACTGACAATGCTCGTCGTCTATTGGCACGCGTATGTTCTGCTGCCCAACACCCTCAGAGGCAGTACCCAGGGTGAAGCTAGGCATCAGCCAACTGCCAACGTGCACGGTCTGCGTGCCATTCCCCTTGTTCACAACAGTGACATGAGCCACGCCATAGTCCGTGTCCTCAAGGTGCACATATTCCGGGACGGTGCCCTCAAGAACGTCAGGATCCGCATCACGATGCTTCACATGCGGGTTGTTGCTGTTGCTACCCAGCACGCTGTGTAGGAATTTCACGTGGCTGCTATCGATATCGCCTTCCATGGATTGGAAGTAGTTGCACTCCACCTCCATGCGCCACACGTAGCGATGGCTTGCCGGGACGTCCATGAAACCAAGGTGGGGTAGTTCTGGCTTCTTGTCCGCGGGGCCCATGTAGGCCCAGATGACGCCTCCCTTGTCCACTGCCGGATAAGCCGTAGTCGTCACTTTGTCTTTATACGTCTCGCCTTCCGGAGAGTTGGGCAGATCGACGCAAACGCCGTTCACATCGAACTTCCATCCGTGGTAGACACACCTGATGCCGCATTCTTCGTTCCTGCCGAAGAACAGGGGGGCGCCGCGATGGGGGCAATAGGCGTCAATGATGCCGGGGGCTCCGTTGCTGTCCCTGAAGGCAATGAGGTCTTCACTGAGGATGCGCAGGCGCTTTGGTGTGCAATCTGCGCCCGGTATCTCCTCAGCCAGCATCACCGGCAGCCAGAACCTTCGGAACAATTCTCCCATTGGCGTACCGGGGCCGGTCTGGGTCAGCATCTGGTTCTCTTCTACTGTCAGCAAATCTCCGCTCTTTCCGCCTGCAACAAGCAGGCACAATACCTATCTAGTCTCGGGGTCTCGTTATTGGGCTAGTTTTGGGCCTCTGCAAGTTCATGATGCGCCTCAAGGAACTCCGTGAAGTCGTGCTCTGGCGCGGTGAAGTCAATGCTCCGTACTTTGTAGAGGTCACCATGGGTTGCTGCGATGGGTTCAATGCCCTCCTGCAGATCCTTGGCCATCTGGATGAGACGCCGACGTGCCGTAATTATGGCTTTGTCGGTCGTGCCCAGGTGCTCACCCTCTCGGTTGGAGATCAACCCCATGCTCTGGGTCATTGCCATGTCCTGATGTCTGATACCTTCGATACCTGTAAAGCTTCGCTCACGCTGAACGGTTCTATCCATTAGGAAATCGTTCTCCGGATTCGCTTCCATCCGGAAGGTGTCTGTTATGGAGCCGTCTGGCAAGGTATGTGTCGTCGGGAATATCTTGAACTTGGCGCGTCCGAAGCTCCTCTGCTCCTGAGTAAGCGGAGCTTCCGGGTTGTAGGAGTACTCCCATGCTGAGATGTGCTCATCGTCCTGGGGGAAGTACATGTGCCCGCCTCTGGGCCAGCCAGTACCAGCAATCAGGGAGAAAGCAGGGAGCAACCACTGGGTTACCCTCCACCAGCTGGAATCACCGTTCTCACCGGCGTCACGCCTTGCGCCGTAGATGAACCCATAGTCCGTCTCTTTGATGGTCAGGTCAGGGGCACCCTTCTTGCTTCCAGCGAACTGTGCTTCAGTTGCACGCTGGCCCTTCTCAAAGGTGCTGTGCAGGTAGTTGATGTGGGCTGAGTCTATCTCGCCCTCTACCGCTTGCATGAAGTTGCTGTCCTGGGTCCACCGAGTCACCATTCGATGGCTGTCAGGAACCAGAGCCCACTCAAACTGCGGCAACTCCGGCTTCAGGTGTGAGGGCCCCATGTAGGCCCAGATGACGCTACCAAACTCTTGAGCGGGATAGGCAGTAATCTTGACCTTGTCCTTAAAATTGCTCTCTGCGGGCTCTGACGGCATGTCTACGCAGTTGCCATCGATGTCGAACTTCCAGCCATGGTAGACACACCGAAGCCCGCATTCTTCGTTCCGGCCGAAGAATAGGCTAGCTCTCCGATGCGGGCAGTTGTTGTCGATCAGGCCAACGTTGCCGTTGGAGTCACGAAACGCCACCAGGTTCTCACTAAGAACCTTTAAACGGATAGGAGGACAGTCCGGCTCAGGAAGCTCTTCTGCCAGGGCCACGGGTATCCAAAAGCGACGAAACAGGTCTCCCATTGGAGTGCCTGGGCCTGTCTGCGTCAGAATCTCGTTATCGTGTGCTGAAAGCATATCTTCTCTCCTCTACGTCTTCTTCTTTGTGGCTAGGGCCGGAACGTTGCGAAGGTCTTGTTTGAGTTTGATATCCAGGATTCCATGAACACCGCTTCCGTGGGCTTCCTGTCCAGTTCCGACATTGCTCCGGCAAGACAGAACCAGTTCAGCAACTCATGGTGGCCACGGTCTTCCGCTTCCTCAATGGTGGTGTTGCGCCATGTGTCCCAGTCGCCGGCGCACAACGCCTCAAAGTAGCGCTTGTCCGACTCTACATCAGGGAACAGCAGCGAGTTCTTCGCCGTCAGGAACGAATGTGACCAGCTGCTGGATGCGATGATGGCTACCTTCCAGTGGCTGGCCGCTGCGGCCCGTGCGATAGATTGGCCAAGCTGGAAGCAGCGCCAGGGCTGTGGCGGCGGCGGCGCAAGGTTATCCTCATCAGCAAAGAGCTCAGCTGCCTCAGAAGGGAACAACGGTCTGCCTTCCGCTTTCACCAACCATCGCCCATAGGAGTTCACAGATAGGGGAACGATGGGGTACGGAAACCCTTTGCGATCAAAATCCAGGTACAGGATGGAGTTCAAAAACGCGTGCCCCAAGGATTTGGAATGGAGGGGTTTGTATGCATACGCCACGTCTATCCCGTCACCAAGCAGCGCCGTTGCCAGATACTTCCCGGCTTTACGATGACCCTTGATGGTGAACTTCTTGTCGTCCGGTTCGTTCCACCAGTTCACCCCTCTGGTGTTGTGGAGCCAGGGTTGTGCCACTACCTCGTCATAGGCCAGGATGGCAAACGGAGGAACGATGTCTTCTTTGAAGTTCTCATACTGGTCATCACCAAACATGACGACGACATCTGGCTGGAAGTCATCCAACTCCTGCCGAGCGATGCGGAACCGTTCGATCATTGCATGTCGATGCTCTTCAGAATGGGTCAGCCCCTCATCGTCGCCCCACTGTGCTCGCATGGTGGGGTTCCAGTTCTCGGGGTTACGGAGTTCGTCAGGCAGCCCAGGGTCTTTCAACGTTGCATTGAACCGGCCTACCAATGGACTCTGAGCCGTCAGACCTGGGTAGTGGGTAATCCCTAATCCCAGAATCTCTCCCATGCGACCCTCCTTTTAACTCATCCGTAAAACAGCAACGCGCGAGGTGCGCGAGATGACCCGATGCTACTCCCAGCTTGGAAGCGCGTCAAACCGCCATGAGTCGCTGCGGCGAGGAGACTAAAGGCGAATATGCGGCCTGTGGGCCGGGGGACTAAAGCCGTATGTCGCAGTTACGCCAGTGCCCCCATCGGATCCCAAGGGGGAAGAATGATTGGTTCAACTTCAAAGGCCTTCAGCAACTCCTCGGACAGATACTTCTTTGGGACTGCAATCTCAAACATATGCTCAGCAAACCAGGAGTCGTTCATCATGAAGAAACCCTTGTCGCCAACCTTGTCGTCCCAGCTGTTCTCCACGCGCCACCGCTTTGGCTTGCCATCCACCATATCCACGCCGGTGAACAACATGGCATGGGTCATACTGGTCTGGTGGTACTCCAGGCGCGAGGCTTTGTCCAACGAGAACTCCGCGCCGTACACACTCTCGTAATCGAACAACTCGGCGTCCCAGATACCCAGGTCGCGATCCATCTGCTTGCCTGTATCGCAGCCCATCCAAACGGGCAGGCCGTCCTCAAGCTGTTTGGCCGTCAGGTCTTTCATCAACTGGATGTCCACGTTCAAATACTTGATGGGTGGTCCGTCCTTCAGATTGCCCAGATATTTGACCGTGTACGTCTTACCCTGCTCGCTGGTGGGCCGAGGGTCGTGCACCAAGCACACATACTCGTCCAGGGGCGTCTTCACGTACTTATCCGCGAACTCCACAGGGGACATTTCACCGTCGCGACGGAACTCATCATCCTTGTCCTTCCACTGCCAGAAGAACGAGGAAGGCGGGGTACCCAGATGGATACAGAGCATCTGATAGATGGTACCGACCACCTCGTCTTTGATCTTCCTCATCTCGTCGAGGCCTGATTCGGTAGCGTACGAGTCTCGAATCCGCTTGGAGCCCTGTCGCACCTGGTAGTTGAGCATCTGGTTCAATCGAGAGGAGTTGCTGGAGCTATCCGTCTCAACCATGACCGACTTTGGTACCACGCCGTACTTCTTGACCAGGGATACGAACATGTCCCACTGGCCGCCGTCCTCTATAGGGCGCTGCAGCAGCCAGGCTACGGTGCGGTCGTCCACAGGGAGGTCGGCCGTCTCAATGACAGCCTCAAGGACAAAGTTGGCTCGCTCAAGCTTGTCCCAGAACATCAGGTAGCTCTGGGAGAACTCGAACTCTTTGAGGTTGAGCTCATTGCGGGTGTCAGAACGCACCAGGTTCAGCCCGGCGAACATCCAGCATCGTCCGGTCCGTGACTGATTCGTAACCTTCCAACTGTCCAGCACGGTGGAGAAGCTATGCGTCGCCTCCGCCACGATGGAACGCTGCATGGCGACCTGGTTCACATCGTGCCTGGTCACCACGTTCTGCATGAGCGCTTTTGCGGGGTCAGATGCGAACTGGTCTTTATACGCCTGGATTTTGCCCGGTGTTAGGGCCTCGGATTTTTGCTTGTCATCAGAATCTGCTGAATCCATAGGGTTCCCTCCCCTGTTCTTGGTTGACGATATTGTAGACCGCGCAACGAGTGCGTCACCATATCGCTCTCAAATCACATGAGTCCCAGGATTTCGATTCTGGGAAATCCATTGCCCCCCAGATCGGTCTCCAGGACGTTCAGCACCGGTGCGTCCTTTCCAGTGCCCGCCAGCCTCTCGAACTCTTTTTCGACTACGTCTTCGAATTTCGCATCACCAATGAAGGCAGTCACCTGTGTGAGGTTGCTGTACTGCGCCCCAGCGTCCTTGAGAAGAGCGCTAACGCCCTCAAAAACGTTTGCCGTATGCTGACTAACATCTTCGCTGCGCTGACCAGCAAATATCCGGGAGGTGGTGATTAGGTTGCCCGTCATAGCTCCCATGGACATCGGATCCTGGTGAACTAGGCCCTCAACTTCTAGCACTCTACGGTTCGGAGCGTCGGCCAAGGCCATGACTTGAGCACTGACCAGAATCCCCTCGGGCAGGGACGTAGGCACGTACTTATGGGGTGGCCTATCGTTTGGGTTGGGGAACCACTTCTCCCACGGGGGGTTCAACTTCTTTCGATCTGTCAAATCGGTCATGAAGAAGGTTACGCGCGTCAGATTGTCATGCCCAAGGCCGGCCGACTTCAGAAAGGCATCAATCGCTTCAAATGTCGCCGCGATCTGACCGTCCAGATCCTTCCCCTTGATGGCTCCCGTGCAGGGGTCTACAGGCGCCAGATTAGGGGCAAATACAAAGGAGCCAAGCCGAACGCCTGCCGGCTTGGAGTTCTTCTCCAGACAAAGGTACAACTCTTCAAACAATTCACCAGTCGCCATGATCTTCCTCCAATCCCCTAGTAAGCAACGCTTTAAAGGGCTGCCATCATTTCAATTGAAATCTGCATCGAATTCGAGACGACGTTCACCATTTGGTGGCAAACCGGTCGCTTCGCCGGGTCAGGGAACCTTTCTTCGAAGACCTTGCGTGCGACTTCCTTGTATGAGTCATCCCGTCCGAACATGTTGATTTGAACGATGTTGTCCTCTGTACCTCCAGCGAGTTTAACCAGGGTTGCGAAGTTCTCAAAGGTCTGTCGTGTCTCTGCTTCAAGGCCGCCCTCCACGATTTTGCCAGTAGTCTGGTCATTGCCGTGACATCGGGAAGTAAAGAACCAGTTCCCCATCTTGACAGCAGGGTCCCGGGCAGTGATGTTGGGGATATCGATCCGCGTTCGTTTGCCGCCGATGATCCCCACGGCATCCAAGTGGACCAGATGGCCGGGGGGTAGATCAGCGAGCAGCGCTTTCAGCCCAGGCCGGTCTGCTTTGTCCGGGTACAGAGCCTCCCATGGTTCGTAGATGGGCTCACGGTCTGCCATCGTCGTGACATATGCGGAGCAACGGACGACATTATCCATGCTGCCTCCGGCCCGTTCCATCAACCGCTGCAGGTGCTCAAGGATCTTGCTCATCTGGGCTACCAGGTCGCCTGCAGGCTCCCCTGTAACGGGATCGATTCCAGCAAGTCCGTTCGCAAAGACCATATCGTTGATTCGGATACCGACGGGTATGGTTGCTTGCGGCTGCGCAGGATAAACCTCAAAGAACTGCTTGATATCAGCGACCATGTGCGCTCCCCTTCCGATCTGTCTAGTTGTCCTCAGAAGCAATGATTTCCAGCATTACCTGAAGTGCACCGCCTCCATACTTGAGGGGGTGCAATACCGGGCGGGTGAAGGCGTCTGGGAAGAGCTTTTCCCACCGTTCGGTGACGAGTGGCAAGTTTGCGAGATCGGCAACGAAAGCCCGTCCCTGTTTGACGTCTGACCAGGACATGCCACCGGTCTTCAGTAATGCTTCAACGTTACTAAATAGATGCTCCGCCTGGGCCTCAACCCCCTCGGCGGGCTTTCCTGTCGCTGGATCATAGGGCAGCACTCTTGAGGAAAAGAGATAGGGGCCCATCTTCACACCCAGAGGAATAGGGTTGGTGTGGGCTACGCCTGGAACATTCAGAACCTGCCTGGGTTGGTTCAGCACGGCAAAGTAGTCCATGTAGATCAACTCATCCCCGGGGAGGTCCGCCGTCAGGAATTTGTATGTCGGGCGGTCGTTCTCATTCGGGAAGGACTCCACCCACGGCGGGTTCATCGATTCCCTGTCACGGCCGAAGTCTTGAAAGTACATGCTGACCTGGGCGATGTTTGCGGTTGTTCCACCAACACTCTCAATCGAGCGCCTAATGTTCTGGTGAGCATTTTTGAGTTGGGTTTCGATATCTTTGCCCAGTACTCCGGTATCGGGATCCGTACCCACAATCCTAAACCCTCGTACCATGTCTCCAGACTTGAGGGCGACAGGTAGCGGACTAACCGACTGGTCTCCGAAGATTTCAATGAAAGTTGGCATGTATTATTCCTCACTTGTGGGCAAACCACTTTCGGTATCAAGCCGAATAGACATCCTCAGCGCGCAGGGGACTCCCCCAACCGAGAGAGTCTCCTGCATCCGATATGACCCAATATCGATGGTCCTGGTTAAACGGTGGAGACCATGTGCTTCTCAGCTTCCGCTACCCAATCCTGCTCCGGGTCAATGGTGAAACCTGCAGAGCGTACTTTGAACTTTTCCGGAGCGTGGGCCAGCTCTGGTTCGTTACCCTCCATGAGGTCTCTAGCAAGGGCCATCACCATTTTGCGAAATAGTATGATCCCACGGTCAGATGTGCCGAGGTGCTCCTCCCAGCGGGGGGACATCCCACCCATGCTCTCCTGGATGGAGCAGTCCTGTTCACCGATGCCCTTGATTCCCGTGAATGTCTGTGTCTTCTGCTGAACTCGGTCGATCATGTAGTTGTTGTCTAGTTTGCGGATGGGACTCCAGGCGCTTGAAATGTTCAAATCCCAACGCGTAGCGTTCTTGTCGACCTCACAGTGGATGCCAAATCCCTCAAGGTTCTTGTCTCTTTCTTCTTGGGTCAGTGGTCGGGTGGCATTCCAAGTCATGGTGTATGCCCAACAGTGGGTGTCGTCGATGGGTATCCAAACGTGGCCGCCAATGTTGCGGTCAGGCTTATCGCTGCTGGGTATCATCATGAAGGAGGGAGCCATAACCGGCCGGATGCGCCAGTAGTGCCTCCCATCAGGCTGGACGCGCCTGCCTGCTTCAATAAAGCCAAAATCCCGTAATACTATCTGCATTACGGGGGATTTGTCAGCTGTGCTAGGAGTGATGTTATCCAGGTCCGAATTGTGTAGGTAGGAAATATGGCTGGAGTCGATTCCACCTTCTGTGGCCTGAGCCCAATTATTTTCTTGAAGCCGCTTGGTCACCTGCACATGACTATCGGGCACCCTTGCCCACTCTAAATATGGAATTTCGGCCGGCTCCAATTCCTTTGGCCCCATGTATGCCCAGACACATGATCCTGCCTCTCGAGTCGGGTAAGCCAGAATTTTCACCTTGCCTTGAAATTTGCTCTCATCCGGCTCATTGGGCATGTCTACACAGTTGCCGTCTACGTCGTACTTCCAGCCGTGGTAGGTGCAGCGGATGCCGCATTCTTCGTTCCTACCCCAGAAGAGCATTGCGTGGCGGTGGGCACAGAACGCCGAGACCAATCCAACTTTCCCGTTGGTATCTCTAAACGCCAATAAATCTTCACCTAAGATCTTTATCGCCACTGGTGTGCAATCCGGCTCAGGCAACTCTTCCGAAATGAGCACAGGTATCCAAAAACGCCGGAAGAGTTCACCCATTGGTGTTCCCGCATTTGTTTCGCACAATATCTTGGTTTCTTCGTGGCTCAGCATGCGTTGTACTTCCTTCTTCCTGTCCTAACCTATTTGGCTATCGAGCAGCCTTGATGGTGTCAAAATGACTGAAGACGCGGGAGATGGATCCTGGATAAGGCCAGGATGCTACGATCTCAGGATTGACTATCATCTCTGCCGGAAGCCAGAAGAGCGGGACCTGGGTGGGCTCATCCATGGTCCCTCCCCTACAAAACGTTCTTTTCAGTTTCCTTTACATCTGTATGCACTTCACAGTTGCGGGCATGGTTGCAGACAACCCTACAAAAGTCAATGCATGTTATATAATGTATTTGCATTTCATTCTTTTGTGTAATTGAGGAGATATGAACATTGGACATTCGTGACCTCCAGCTATTACGGCTCACTGCATTGGGCCAGAGCCTATCGCAGGCCGCGGAAACCTTGGGAATAAGCCAACCAACAGCTACAAAGCTCATCCAAAACCTTGAAAATGAGATGGGAGGAGATCTGTTCTTTCGAAGAAAACGCCCCATTCAATTAACGCCGCTGGGTCTTTCCATGGCTGAGCGTGCCTCTCCTCTGGTTGATGAATTGGAGCTTTTGATTCCACAGGCCCCCCAAGGTGAGTTGAATCTGCCCATAGTGATAGCTGCAACAACGGAGGTATTCGCCCACGTGCTTGCGGATGTTCTAGGTCGTTTCCATGTAAAGTGGCCGGACGTCCGGTTCGCCATTCGCGAGGGCGTTCAAAATGCATCATTTGAATCGGTTGTAAGCGGTCAAGCCCATTTCATGGTTGGGGGGAAGCCGCCTGCCCGCCTTAGGTTGGACTATATGCCTCTTGGCGTTGTCCGCCGGGTGGTTTTAGCGCCCATTTCCCATCCCCTATTGCAGGTGCGACGGCTGACGTTTGGCGAGCTGGCGAAATGGCCCATCATCGTCAGTGGGATGTATGAATATGACCCTTCACCTCAAGCACTGCTCGCTGGGTTCAAGCGCCAAGGTCTCCAGGGTCAAATCGCCTTTGAAGTAGGTAATATGGATTCCATGAAACGGTATGTCGCCATGGGATTCGGCATAGGCGCAGGACCAGCGTACATCGTTGAAACCGGGGACTTAGAACAGCTGTCAGTGATCTCAGCCTCATCGTTGTTGCCGAACCGTGAGATGGGGATCGTTACGCTCCCCGCAAAGCCTCTGCCAGCTCAGACCACGAAGCTGCTGGAGATGATCACGTCTGAAGTCCCGGCTTGGCTGGAGCAAATACAATTGTTTGACGCTTAAATAAGTAGGGGCAGGCGAAATCCTGCCCCTACTTTTGATCGATAATTGCTAAATATCTAATCGGTATATTCAGGTACGTATCGGTGCATTGTGTCCGAGTGGGTGAACCCTGCGCCCAATGCCTCGAATCCGACTTGGGCATAGTCCCAATCACCCTTTCCTTCACCACCGCCTCCGCCTGCCACTGCGATGCCGCCAACCATCTTGTCACCACTAATGATGGCCATGCCACCTGGCAACGTGGTCAGCATCGAGTCATTCCAGTCGGCCGGTCCGCGGTGACCTTCCTCTGCCTGCCGATCCCAGAACTTGATAATTCCATTGGTGTCCATGTCGAACGCGGCAGCGCTATAGGCTTTCCGCCATGCTGCCTTCATGAACCGGTATGGCCTACCATCCATACGACAGCCAGCAATGAAATCCGCGTGTTGGTCAACAACCACAACAGCAATTTGAGAACCCCTCTCGGTAGCAGCTGCTATCACTGCTTCGATAACACGGTTTGCCTCTTCCAAGCTGAGAGATTTCTGTACTAGCATTCTCGATTTCCTCCCCTTCTACGTTCGCTTGAGCATGCGATTTTCGATTGTGAGTCCGATACCAGTTTTAATGTTGGTAAGGCTATCATGCGAGTCAAGAGGGGTGGTTGCGCGTGGACAAAATCACCGCTATGGTACCGAGCGTCCAGAAAGCATAACGGGGAGGAATGTGGGCAATGGGACAAGCACTTGAGGGCAAGGTAGCCATTGTGACAGGGAGTTCTCGCGGAATAGGCCGTGGAATCGCCATGTGCCTGGCAGACGAGGGAGCCGATGTGGTGGTTTGCGCACGAAGCGACGAGTCTGCCGCCAATCCGTTGGGATCGATCGAACAAACGGCACGAGAGATCCGAGACGCCGGGGGGAAGGCGACCGCCATGAAGCTCGACGTCACAAAAGACGATGAGGTCCGTAGCGTCATTGAAGCAGTGAAGCGGGACTATGGCCACATAGACATCGTGGTGAACAATGCCGCTCGCATGGGCCAGGGTGGTGGCGATTTCTGGGGAAGCGGGCCGGAAAACCTTGATGCCTACTACTTCACCAACGTCCGTGCCCCCTACCTCATAACTACTCTTGTGGCGCCTCACATGGAGACCATTGGAGGCGGGGCCATCATCAACATCACCTCGGCTGGTGCTAACCTACCGCGACCGCCCGGCCCTGACTGGCAACTTCCGGAAGGTAGGACGTACGTTGGCTACGGAATCACAAAGGCCGCATTAAACCGATGGGTAGCAGGAATCGCCGGAGAACTGCGATTACACAACGTTGCGATCGTGGCCGTAGACCCGGGTCGTACCGTGGTCGAGCGCAACATCGCTAATCCTATTGCCGGCGTTGATTACAGCACTGCCAACACGCCCGAGACAACCGGCCGAGCGGTGGTGTTCATCTGTCAGGCCGCGATGGCGTATACAGGCCGGGTAGTGGAGTCTAAAGAGTTAGTCGATCAAAACAACCTGAAATTGAGCGGCATGACGCCCCGAAATCAAGCCTGACCGGTAAGATAAACAGAGTTCTCAGTCTCGATATTTTCGAGTTAAAGTCGAAGGGTCTGACTCTTGCTCTTTTGAAATTTATTACAAATTGGCGATCAGAAGGACCTGATAGCGGATCCGACCACCGTTAGTGGCCAATATCGTCACTACCGGGCCCTCCCCCATCTCTACGATAAACACCATACAAGGCAAGATTCTCTCGATAAGAAGAGGGGCACCATATGGTGCCCCTCTTGATTATTCTGGTCGGGGAGCCGGGATTCGAACCCGGGACCTCTACGTCCCGAACGTAGCGCGCTACCATGCTGCGCTACTCCCCGATTATTGAATACCCTTCTAGAGGGCAATTCCCATTATAGGGTGTCTGTCAGCTTGAAGCCAATCAAGCCTACTCCTCGTCTTCCTCTTCAGCAGGAACCCCTTCTGGTCGCGGGGCTCGCTGTGGGTTGGAGCGCCTTGGGCTGTTGCGGGGCGATGGGCTTCTGGGAGCCTCGTTCCCCGTGCGAGGAATGATGGTGACCTTACGGTCTTCGCCCTCTCCAAGGCTCTGAGTGGTCACCTTTGGATGGTCAGCCAAAGCGACGTGAATGGCGCGTCGTTCAGCGGGGTTCATCGGCTCCAGGGTGAATGCACGCCCGGAACCCGCAACCCTGTCCGCAATCCGCAATGCCAGCCCTTTGAGGACCTGGGTCCGACGATGCCGATACTGTTCAACGTCCAGCATTATCCGGCCATCGGCCTGGTCTGGTGTGCGGCTCAGCAGCAGGTTCATCATGAACTGCATGCTTCGGAGGGTCTCTCCGCGCCTGCCGATAAGCAAGCCGGAATCGTCGCCGGTTATCTCAATCAGCTGCGTGTCAGGGGAATCATCCGGGGGTTTGGATATGGTTGATACCGCATCAACCCCCATAGCAGATAGGAATGTGTCCACAATGACCTTAGCTGCCTGGACCAGTTCTCCGCCTGCCGCAAGTGCGGTTCCCCGTACTCTGGCGGGTTCTCCGCCGATACCGAAGAGGCCGGACTTACCTTGACTGAGAACCTCTATTTCTGCCTCTTCGCGACTTACGTCGAGCTGCTTTAGAACCAGCTCGATTGCTTCTTCCACCGTCTTGCCGTTCGCTTCCACGCTGTCCGTCATCGTTTAGCTCCTCCGCCGGTTCGGCAATCGCCGCCTCTCCATCTGTCCCAGAGTCCACTGGTTCAGGACTCTTCGATCGAGACGAGGGCGATAGCCCCCCCAATCCGGTAGTAAAATACTGAATGGAAACCCCCATGAGGTTAGAAACGACCCAATACAACGCCAAGCCGCTGGGGAATGAGAAGGAAAAGAACACGAACATCAGCGGCATCATCCACAGCATCATTTGCTGGGTTTGCTGTTGCTTTGGGTCCTGGCTGGGATAGGTCATCATCTTCTGTTGAAGCCACATAGACGCGCCTACCATCAATGGCAGCACGAAGGACTTGTCAGGGGTTGATAGGTCCAACCACAGGAAGCTACTGTTCACCGGCACGGCTGTGTGTACCAGGGGTAGCCAGCTATAGAGCAGTTTGGAGAGGTCTGCCAGGTTCTCTGGGCTTGATGGCAACACCCTGATTAATGCCCAGTACAACCCAATCCAAATGGGCATCTGGATGATCATCGGCCCTAAGCAGCCAATGGGGTTTATGCCGTTCTCTTTGTAGATCCGGAAGGTCTCTGAAGATATCTTCTGTCTATCGTTCTTGAACTTGGCCTGCATTGCTTTCAGTTGAGGTTGAACGAGAGACATGGCCCGTGTTGACTTGATCTGCTTCAACGTCAGCCGCATGGTGAGAAGGCGGATGACTACCGTCAGGGCGATGATGCTCAGTCCGAAGTTCTTGAACAGCAATAGATAGAGAAGAACCAAGCTGTTGCCCAAAGGCCGCATCAGTACTTCTCTAAAGATGTCTCCAATGATATCCAATATTGTTCCTTGCTTAACTACTGATCAGTGTCATAGGTCCAGAGTTCGATGCGTCTCTCGGCGTCCAATGCGTGGACGACTCCGTCATTATCAATGAGGTAGACGCGGTCATCCTGGCTGGCCATGCCCGCACGAACCTGTTCGCCAACGGAGATGGCCCACTCTTCACGTCCATCTATCAAACTGAGTTGGTGAACCTGTTTTGAGTCGGTTGCAACTACCAGTGTGTCTGACAGAATCAGGGGCGATGCCAACACGGGGCCACTCACTTTAGTGGGGCTTGACCAGACTTCCCTTCCCGTGAGGTCGATGGCATAGACAGCGCCTCCAAGGGTGGCTGCGTATATCGTGGTGCCGTCCGTAACGGGCGAGGCCCAGAACCAGTTGTCCCCGGAGAACTTCCATTTCAGTTCTCCAGTAACTGCATCCAGGGCGTAGATATTCCTATCCAGGGTGCCTACGTAGACGGTATTGCCAAATACCAGCGGGCTTCCCACCACGCCACCGTCGACTTTACGGTTCCAAAGCTCCTCACCGTCTTCTGCGTTTACCGCATACACAGTGTGTTCAAGGGTGCCGAAGTAGAGAATGCCGTTAGCGGCAGTTGCGGCTGACCAGATCTCCCCGTCCGCCTCAAAGTTTCTCCACGCAGTCCTGGGGAGTGCGCGTTCGTCTGCTTCAAGGGCCAGGGCGTAAATAATCCCATCTGTGGTAGTGGCTACCAGAGTGTTCCCCACAAGGGTTGGAGAACCTACCACTTTGCCAGGGGCTTCCGCACCCCAGTTCTGGATGCCGGTTGTCGCGCCTAATGAAATGAGGTTGGCAGCGATGTCATCGTCGCCCTCAGCGTCTTCGTACGTGGCGATAAAAATACTTGGAGCGCTTGAGCCACCGTCAGAAGAATATGCCCCTAGTGCAGGAGCGGCATATACCGCTCCCAACTCATCATCGTCGGTTGAAGGGAATGGGCCCCAGACCCTGGAGGGATTACCGCCGCTATCACTGGAATCCCTGGAGATGTCCAATGCAATCACACGGCCATCGCCAGATACAGCATAGAGGGTGTTATCTTGGATGGTGAGGCCTGCCCAACCGTCCGCGCCGAACCTGTTGAGGCCACAAGCGGCAAGAAGGGGTAGAAGCAATAGCACCAGGATAGGAATCCACTGTGTACGACGCTTCACCTACGCGTGTCCTTTTCCGGGCGCCTAAGGCTGCCCACTAAATACGTCAGAACTAACCGTTACTTGGGGCTGGTAATCGTTTCCGGTACCGGGTCATACCCTTGCCCCCCAACGGGAGTGCATCTACCCAGCCGGCGAACTGCCAACCAAGAACCTTTGAACAACCCGTGGCGTTCAACCGCCTCATATGCATAGTCGGAGCAGGTAGGATAGTAGCGGCACTTGCACCCCAAGATCGGGGAGAGCAACCGTTGGTACCCGCGAATCAGGATCAACCCTAGTCGTTTCACTGTATCCGCCCCTTACTCAGGCGCCGACCTTACCTATCATCTTGGCTCGCTCTAGTAGAGCGAGGAAATCATCTTTCAGGCCCTGGAATGGCACGTTTGCCGCGCTTGGCCTGGCTGAGATTACTACATCGTATCCTGGAAGCACTTCGGCTTTTTGAATAATTGCCCGAAGTCGACGCTTCACTCGATTCCGCACTACTGCGTTCCCCACGGCCTTGCTCACCGCGAAACCTATGCGATAAACCGCCAAGTCGTTGGGGGATGCCCTCAGGGTCAGGTGTTGGGAACCCCACCTACGACCCGCTGCAATTGCAGCATCAAAGTCGGCTTTCCTGGTGAGTCTCAGTTCCCGTGGAAGCATCGTCGTGGTGGGCACCCTCAGCGCCCGTCAACGGGTAGTGAGGTGTACGCCCTGCTTACGCGCTGACGTGCTGGCGACCCTTGAGACGGCGACGCTTCAGAACAAGACGGCCTTCACGGGTACGCATGCGCACTCGGAAGCCGTGGGTGTTCTTTCGATACCGGGTCTTGGGTTGGAATGTCCGTTTAGTATTCTGTCCCACTTGGATATCTCCCTATGATCGCCCACCCATTTGGCGTCTAACGATGGACGCACTAAGGGTGTCTGTTGTTTCGTAATACGGAAAGAGTATAGCACTGGCTTCACGCTGCGTCATCCCGGGCGACCTTTAAAACCTATCTTGCCAACACCAACACGACTACTACGGTGGCCAACCACACGAACACCGTTGCCATGAGAGGCCTATCACTGAGGAACATCTCCTCCGGGGTCTCGCCGGCATTGTGGTGGTACAGCAGGTGCAGGTAGCGGTACAAACCAAAGGCCATTATGGGCACGGTCAACGCCATTGTTCGGTTATCCGGCAGATTGGAGGCTGTGAGCGTGTATACCAGGTAGGTGAAGAACACCCCTACAGACACCAGAACGATGAGGAGGTTCAAGAGGGTGCCAGAGTAGTGTTTTAGCACGTGACGCTGTTGTAATGCCGCACCATCGGAACCCGCCAGCTCACCTCTCCGCTTCCCGAATCCGATGAGCATTGCCCCCAGGCTGGTGACGGCGTAGAGCCATAGGGAGATTGGCACCTGGATAACCACGGCACCACCCACGGCACGGAGGACGTAGCCGGTGCTTAGCACCAGGACGTCAATGACTGCTATCTGTTTCAGCTTCATGGAGTAGGACAGTGTCAGAACCAGGTACACCAGGACAACAACGCCAAACCAGACCTCCAGGAGGAACGACAGCCCGATGCCAACAGCAAACATCCCTGCGGCCATTCCAATGGCTTGTCTAGGCGAGATTTCGCCCGCAGCGATGGGCCTGAATCGCTTGAGAGGGTGGAGGCGGTCCTGGGGGGCATCGATGAGATCGTTGATTAGATACGTAGCGCTGGAGAGCATGCAGAAGAGAAAGAACGCAGCGGTTGCGATCCCAAAGAGTTCCAGGCTCTCTGCCCATTCACCTATGTCCCATCGCTCATTGATGGTGAAGATGAAGGCAAAGTAGATAATGCCGTTTTTAGCCCACTGCCTTGGGCGCATGGCCCGTAGCAGGCTTCTGAAAAACACGGGCTTCGTTTTTGAACGTACCGTCATGTGCTACATCATAGGGGAGGCGGTGTCTCAATCCAATGGTTACGCGTCCGTTCTTATACAAAAGACGCTACCATGAGGCGGACTTAGTCTGCACCAAGCTTACCGGGGCATTCTTCTCAAATCACGGCATTCAGGAAAGTAAATCATGGCGAATAAAAAGAAACGCATAGACGTGCTATTGGTAGAACGCGGGCTCGCTCCCACGCGGGAGAAGGCGCAGGCGCTCCTTATGGCCGGGCACGTTACTGTAAAACAGCAGCCCATTACCAAAGCGGGAACATCGGTTGATGTTGACTCAGTCATAGCGGTGAAAGAGCAGCTCCAATACGTGGGCCGCGGCGGCGAGAAGATGGCAGGGGCGCTGAACGATTTCGGCATCGATCCAACGGATATGGTGGTGCTGGACGTTGGCGCCTCAACCGGGGGATTCACAGACTGCCTGCTACAGCAAGGAGCCGTGAAGTCGTACGCGCTGGACGTGGGCAAGGGTCAGATACACAACAAGCTGGTGCAGGACCCCCGGGTGGTTGTCATTGAAGGCGTCAATGCGCGCAACCCCTTTGACCTGCCGGAACGCGTGGACATAGGTGTGGCAGACGTCTCCTTCATATCGCTGAGGCTTGTAGTACCTGAAATGGTGAATCACTTGAAGCCCGGCGCCTACCTGGTCCTCCTGGTGAAGCCCCAGTTTGAAGCTGAGCGCGGGGAGGTAGGCAAGGGCGGGGTTATCCGAGATGGGTTTGTGCACGCTCGCGTACTGAGTCGATTCACCTTGTGGGCTATTGAGCAGGGCTATCGACTTCGAGGCATCACGACATCGCCACTGATAGGTGATGCAGGGAACAAGGAGTTCTTCGTCCTTCTCCAACCCCAGGGCTAGCTCTGGACCCTAGTTGACGGGGTGTTTTTTAACCGTAGCTGTTTGGAATAGACTAAAATTCTTAAACCACTCAGGCCTGTCATTCTGAGCAAAGCGAAGAATCCGTGACCTTCTCAATGAGTCGGCAGTAGATCGACAACAAATGGAGCATTAGATGGAGTCTGACAAAATCATCCTTTCCGGCATGGTTTTCTACGGCTATCACGGCGTCTCGCAAGAGGAGCGAACGTTGGGGCAGCGGTTTGTGGTGGACCTGGAGATGGAAGCTGACCTACACACGGCCGGGGTGAGCGACGATCTGAATGACGCCATCAATTACGCAGAAGCCTACCGGGTGGTGAAGGTTGTGGTGGAAGGTGAACCGAAGAACCTGTTGGAAGCCGTAGCTGAGGGTATAGCCCAAAAGGTGCTTGCCGGGTTTGAAGTCACGTTGGTGAAAGTCCGGTTGACCAAGCCGTCTCCGCCCATTCCAGGGGCAGTGATGACCGGGGCATCCGTAGAGATCATTCGAAGGCAGTAGTGAATTCACAATTCAAGGGTATTTTCCCTTGACGCCCCCATAGGCTCAGGCCTATACTACTCGATGGACTCTTTCAGAGGGCAGAGAATGCAGGTTAGCAGCTAAGAGACAGAAATTGGAGCGATCCTCAGGCGGTGGCCGGGGGGTTCCCCCGATTGCCGTTTTTTTGTCTCTAGCGAAAACCACCTCTGGACAAACGCACGTTAATAACAAAAGAGCAAGTAAAGTAACAAGCATTTTTGTGGAGCAGCATCAAGCCTTGTAGTGGGGAAGGTGCAAAGGGCTCACGGAGGATGCCTAGGCGCTTAAAGCCGATGAAGGGCGTGACCAGACGACGATACGCCCGGGTGAGCGGTCAAGTACGCTAAGCCCGGGATGCCCGAATGGGGAAACCCGGCGGAGTGTTTAAGCTCCGTCATCTCTGGGGATTAATGGGCTCAGAGAGGGGAACCGGGGGAACTGAAACATCTCAGTACCCTGAGGAAAAGGAAGTAACAACGATACCCTAAGTAGCGGCGAGCGAACGGGGTTCTGCCCAAACCATGTAGACCTAACGGCCTGAGAGCTTATGTCTATGTGGGGTTGTGGGGCACTCTAGGGACAATCTCAGTTGTCCCAGGGCGCAGGGGTTCGGCCAGTCGAAAGTCCCTGGAACGGGCTGCCAAAGAAGGTGAAAGCCCCGTAGATGAAGACTGGACCCCGGCCCAGATTGTACCCGAGTACCGCGGGGCACGAGGAATCCCGCGGGAAGCAGGGGGGACCACCCTCCAAGGCGAAATACTTTAAGCGACCGATAGTGAACCAGTACCGTGAGGGAAAGGTGAAAAGCACCCCGGAAGGGGAGTGTAAAGACCTGAAACCGTGAGCCTACAGACAGTCAGAGCCTCTCTTCGGAGGGGTGATGGCGTGCTTATTGAAGAATGATCCGGGGAGTTTTTAGGAGTGGCGAGGTTAAGAGAATGCAATCTCGGAGCCGTAGGGAAACCGAGTGTGAATAGCGCGCCAAGTCGCTTTTAAAAGACCCGAAACCGAGCGACCTACCCTTGGCCAGGGTGAAGGTTCACTAACCTGAACTGGAAGCCCGAACTCGTAGTCGGAGCAAAGACTTGGGATGAGCTGAGGGTAGCGGTGAAATGCCAATCGAGCTCGGAGATAGCTGGTTCTCCCCGAAATGCCTTTAGGGGCAGCCCTGAGATTAGGCTGCCGGAGGTAGGGCTCTGGATGGGTTAGGGGGCGCGAGCTTACCAACCCCAACCAAACCCCCAATGCCGGTAGACCATGCTTAGGAGTGAGACGGTGAAGGATAAGCTCCATCGTCGAGAGGGCAACAGCCCAGACCGCCAGCTAAGGTCCCTAAGTGCAGACTAAGTGTGCAAGGATGTGGAGTTCCCCAGACAGCCGGGAGGTTGGCTTAGAAGCAGCCATCCTTCAAAGAGTGCGTAATAGCTCACCGGTCGAGGGGTTCTGCGCCGACAATGTCACGGGGCTAAGTCTGTCACCGAAGCTGCGGACTGTAGTTTGTTAAAACTGCAGTGGTAGGGGAGCGTCCCCATCTGCGTTGAAGCTAAGACGGCAAGTCTTGGTGGAGTGATGGGGAGTGAGAATCCCGGAATGAGTAGCGCCAACCCTGGTGAAAACCCAGGGCGCCGAAAGCCCAAGGATTCCTACGGAACGTCAGACGGCGTAGGGTAAGTCGGGACCTAAGCCAAAGCCGCAAGGCGTAGGCGATGGACAGCTGGTCAATATTCCAGCACCACCCAGATTTCGTTGATCTACGGGGGGACGGGGTAGGATAAGGAGAGCATTCCCATCGGACATGGAGTGTTGTGCCGTGTAGGTCTATGACCGCCGGAGGAAAATCCCCGGTGCGAGACTGAGGCGGATACGGAATCCCTGGCTACGGTCAGGGAAACTCTTCTGATTCCAGGCCTCCAAGAAAAGCCTCGTAAGTAGATGTTTGGGTGCCCGTACCGCAAACCGCCACAGGTGGGCTGGGGTAAGCACCCCAAGGCGTCCGAGTGAACCTCCGCTAAGGAACTCGGCAAAAGAGCCCCGTAACTTTGGGATAAGGGGCGCCCGCCAGTGTGTAGGGATTTACTCCCGAAGCATTGGTGGGCCGCAGCGTAGCATCTCTGACAACTGTTTACCAAAAACACAGGTGTCTGCTAAGGGGAAACCCGAAATATAGACACTGAC
>Ga0209402_10000609_pt1 | contig 42229 bp, 32 predicted proteins | sample ArcticOcean_MG_C_3_FD_187437 | JGI IMG/M metagenome (GOLD analysis project Ga0209402, IMG submission 187437) | Marine microbial communities from western Arctic Ocean - ArcticOcean_MG_CB8_126 (SPAdes) (version 2) | ecosystem: Environmental > Aquatic > Marine > Oceanic | place: Arctic Ocean... | reverse complement strand
GCCGTCAGGGCCTTTCTCAAGCCGATGGTGAGTGACGACGGCGCATTCCTTGGCAAAGCCTTCAACGTGTTCGGCCTCCTTTTCGAGGAAGCTTTTCGGGATAAGAAGCGGGAAATAGGCGTTGCGATGGCCGGTATCCTTGAACTTGCGGTCGAGGACGCGCTGAATGTTTTCCCACAGGCTGTAGCCCCACGGCTTGATGACCATGCACCCGCGTACGGGGGAAGGTTCCGCGAGGTCGGCAGCACGGATGACTTGCTGATACCACTCCGGGTAGTCTTCGGCGCGGGTGGGGGAGATGGCGTTTTTCGGTGGCTTTGCCATGGTGTATGGTGTCCTCGCACAGGTGATATTCGGGTTCGCAAGGGGGAAACTTACAGTCAGAATCGACGATAACCATGCCAAGGATGCCGGCGGTCAGCCATCCGGCAGCGGGTAGATGTGGACGTGGCGTTTCCGCGGGGATTGACGAAACTGGGCCATGGGCGGCGGTATGCTGGTCAATCCGCAGGCCGGTGGGACAGTTGTTCGTGGCAACCCTATTCTGCGGCGTGGTCGAATTTGTCTTCCTGTGCCCTGTATTTGGGAACTTCTACGACCTGCTCGAACTCGCTGAAGCTCAGGATTGGCCCTTCGAATCCTTCGGTCGTGCCATGTTCGTGGAGATGCTGCAGGCAGGCGCCCATTACGGCGGCGGCGCTGAACAGTCCGGAAAGCGGATAGACAACGATCTTGCACCCCAGTTCCTGGAGTTTTTCAGCCGGCAACAGGGGCGTGCGTCCGCCCTCGATCATGTTGGCGAACAGTGGTATGCCTTTGAATGCATCGGCGATTGTCTGCAAATCCTCGATGTTCTGTGGTGCCTCGATGAAGACGACGTCGGCACCGGCTTCATAGTAGGCGTGGCCGCGGGTGATCGCTTCATCAAGGCCGCAAGGCGCGCGAGCATCGGTACGACCGATCATCACAAGGCCGCTGTCGCCGCGAGCTTCCGCGGCGGCCCGCACTTTCTCGACGTGTTCGGCCATCGGGATGACACGTTTGCCGGCGAAGTGGCCGCATTTTTTTGGCCACTCCTGGTCCTCGAGAATGAACCCGGCGATGTCGTGGCGCACGAGCTCGGTGACGGTACGGTAGACATTCAGTGGATTGCCGTAGCCGGTGTCGATATCGGCGACAAGCGGGATGTCGACGGCGGCCGTGATGCGACTGGCCGCGTACATCATTTCGGTGGCTGTCAGGAATCCGTAGTCTGGTTTGCCGAGGGCCGCGGCGGAGACTCCGAAGCCGCTGGTGAAGACCGCGTCGAATCCGGCCTGCTCGACGAGTTTAGCGCCGAGACAATCGTACACGCCGGGCAGTACGAGGATGTCGGGTTGTTCCAGGATTTGCCGGAGCTTTGCTGCTTTCGGAGTCATTTTTCATCCTCGCGTTGTGGCTTGCGTGTGCCAACGATGGGTTCCCTGGCATCGGCGGAAGGGGGCATGAAGATCGAGCGCTTGAAATGATTCAGTACTTGCGGATCCGTCCGGTTGCGGGGATGGATGACGGTAATCAGCGGGCGGTGGTCCGACGATATCGACCAATCAGGAACGGTGGGAATGATGCTCCCTTCGAAGTCGACCTCCGGCAGCAGCCCGAATGATACCAGGGTGTAATCGTGGCGGCTGTAGGAATCGGCCTTCCACCAGATGTGGGTCCAGCTGGCTTTCGTTTCGTCGACTGGACGCAGGTCGTAGAGGCGCTTGCCAGCGCCGGCGCGTCGTTTCATCAATGTGTTGATCGAGGAGGAATTGGGTGAGTCGTTGAGGTCGCCGACGACGAGCACGTTGGCACCTGCATCGGATTTGAGAATAGTGTCGACGTGATAGCGTAGTTGCCGTGCTTCGTAGCGTCGCATGTCGGTTTGACCAAGTGAGTTGAACACTTTCGACTTGAGATGCGCTCCGACGATGTGGAGTTCGTAGTCGTTGGCGAACCTGAAAACGCAGTGGGCAAAGCCGCGCTTGACCGGCTGCGTCCGCTCCTTGATCTGGTAGGTCGAGGTAATGTCGTGGGCGACGCGCACGGGCACGAATCGCGCGAGTACAGCGAGTTTGCGGTTGGCGTCTGCGGCGTTGACGACGGTGGCGTAAGGATACTGGCGGCCGGCTGCGGCGAGGTCAGCTTGCAAGCGCGCGACGCCGGCATCACCGGCGATCTCGGACAGGACCATAATGTCCGGATCGACAGCGGCGATGATTCGGGCCGTAGCGGCGTATGCCTTGTCGTCGCGCCGGCTCTGCTTGGTGGCGTAGTTGTTGAGGTTGTAGGAGAGAACGACGAGTTTCTCCGGCGCCGTTGGCAGCGGTTGATGCTGCGCCGGTGCCATTGTTCCCGGCAGCAGGCTGATGGCGGCGATAGCGATCGGGAGGAGGGCTGGCGCAGTAGTCACGGTTGCTCTATCGTTTCCTCGGCGACTGTGCGATCGCCGTAGATGAGTTGATCGGCTTTCAGCAGTGCTTCTATTTTGTAATGTTCGCGCGTTTCGCAGCTGAAGACATGGATCAGGACATCACTGTAATCCATGACAATCCAATGGCTGATCGGTACGCCGTCGACGTTTTGCGGATGGATTCCCTGCTCCTTGAACGTCTTGCTCAGATGATTCATAATCGACCGGATATGGGTATCGGAGTTGCCGCTGCAGATGACGTAGTAATCGGTGAGTATGGAGGTTTTTCTGACGTCGTAGCAGACGACATTTTCCGCTTTTCGGTCTTGGCATATTTCGATGCAGCAGTCGGCGAATTCTCGTGATTCCATGGAAACACTGCTCCTTTAGCGGTATAACTGGTGGGCGCTAATATAGTCGCATACGGGGGCAGTTAAAAAGTGCCTTGCTGCTTTGTCGCGGCATTGCAGCATGGCACGTAGTTCGGAGGAGCTTACATCGATTTCCGTTGCCTCGATGATTGCCGCAGTTAGTTCGGTGGCTGCGGCCGCACCGAAATGTCGGGAGACGTCCTCTACTGATGGCGGTGCGACGCCCGGGCGTCGGCAGATCACGAACTTGTAGTCGCGCACGAGCGGCCCTGCCGCTTTCCAGGCGGGCAATTCACAGAGGCTGTCCATACCGATGATCAGGTGTAGCTGCTGTTCGAGTTGTGCCTGCAGCAGCGCGGCGGTATCGCATGTGTAGGATACCCCGTTGCGGTTCAGTTCGAGCTCTGAAATGATGACGCCCGGCTGTGTGTCGAACGCCAGATGCAGCATCGCAGTGCGGTCGGGTCCAGGCGAGATTGAGGCGCCCAGCTTATGCGGCGGAGTTGCTGCCGGCATGACGATGATCTGCTCGACGGCGGTCCGGGCGAGGACTTCAGTGACGATGTTGACGTGACCGTTGTGGACCGGGTCGAAGGTGCCGCCGAAGAGGCCGGTTTCTTTAGTCGGGTCGATAGTTTCTTGCATAATTTATTCCGGCGTCTCAAGGCCCAGGTTGCGTGCGACCGCGAGAAAATCGTCGGGCACTGGCGCGGTAAACTCCAGCAGTTCTTTGGTACGCGGATGGCGGATGCCGAGCCGCCAGGCGTGCAGCATTTGCCGTGGCGCTTCGATCGTGCAACTGCTGCTGCCGTATAGATTGTCACCGACAATCGGCAACTTTTCATGGGCGAGGTGGACGCGGATCTGATGTGTGCGCCCGGTTTCCAACTGCACTTGCAACAGGGCGGCTTCGGCGCTGCGAGAGAGGACGTTCCACAAAGTAACGGCGTTCTTGCCGTTGCGTTCGACGACTGCCATTTTCTTGCGATGCTTCGGGTGTCGACCGATGGGGGAACGCGCTTCACCGCTGTCTGCGGCCGGTGTGCCGGCGGTGATTGCCAGGTAGTTTTTTTCGACCAGGCGTTCGGCGAACGCCGCGCTCAGACGGTCCCGGGAAATCGGGTTGCGGGCGACGATCATGACGCCGGAGGTATCTTTGTCGAGACGGTGGACGATGCCGGGTCGCGCGTTGTCGTCCGCCATTTCCGTGAAGCTGTCGTAGTCGTATCCGAGCAGGGCGTTGACCAGAGTGCCGGACTGCGTGCCGGCGCCGGGGTGGACAACGAGGTCGGCCGGTTTATCGATGACCAGGATATCCTCGTCCTCGAAGAGAATCGGCAGGTCAAAGGCCTCCGAGTCGAGTTGCATTTGTTCGGGCGGCGGCCAGTCGACAGCAACTTCATCACCGGCAGCGACATTGTCGCGTTTGCGTGCCGTTGCGCCGTTGCGGGTGACGCGACCATGATCGATGATGCGGGTGAGATAGCTGCGGGAGTATTCTTCGAAAGAGACTGCCAGGAAACGGTCGAGACGCAGTCCGGCGGCCTTTTCCGAGACGATCAGTTGATTAATCTGGGACATGGTTTGCTGGTCGGTTACTGTTCCGAATCCGCTGCGGGCACGTCTTTGTTGGCCTTGCTGCACCCGAGATAGCAGAACAGTGCGATGCCGGCGGCTAACACGACGAGGCAAATAACCTGGGCGGGAGTCAGGCCGAAATGAGCGGTCAGATAATCGCCGCGGTTGAATTCATTGCCGAACCTGGCCGCGGCGTAGAGTATCATGAAAAGTGCGAACAGCCGGCCCGGCCGTTTGACGTATCGAGCGGCCACGATCAGGGCGAAGAAAATACCGACATTAATCAGGCTCTGATAGATTTGCGACGGCACCACCGGCAGGCATTGCGTATCGAAGCCATCGGGTTTTAGTTCGCCCCGCCGGATCTGGGCGTCGATGATCCCCTCGACGGCCTGATTCGCATACTGAATCGCGGGCCTGGATTCGGTCGGGTGCCCGAAGCAGCAGCCGTTGATCAGGCAGCCCATTCGGCCGGCCGCCTGACCGATCGGGATCGCCAGGGCGAAGATATCGCTGATTTTCCAGAACGGCAGTTTGCGGCGGCGCACCAGCCATCCGATGCTGAGGAAGCCGCCGAAGAAGCCACCGTAGAACACCAGTCCGCCCTGATCTATACGGATAATCTCAGCGGGGTTCTCGGCATAGTACCTGTAATTGATGAGCACAAACAGCAGCCGCGCCCCGGCGATGCCTCCGATTACGCACGCCACGGTGAGGTCGGCGATAGTTGCGGCATCGACATTACGTTTTTTGGCTTGAGCATTGAGTACGATCATTCCCAGCAGGAACCCGCCCGCGACGAGTACGCCGTACCAGGCGATCTCTTTCGAGCCGATGCTAAAGGCGATGCGGTCAATGGCGAGTTCGATCATCGTGGTGTTGCTGATTTCTGCTGTATCAGTATGGTGTTGCAAATAGTCACAGGAACTCATACTATACCCGCAGGAGGCTGATCCGTAATCGGCATCCAGTGATGGGAGGTAAACGATGCTCGATGTCATATCCGAATGTCTGGACGACGCCGCCGGTCTGTGCACGCGGTTGCAGGCGTTTGCGCCGTCGTTGAGCGATTTGTCGGACCGGGTACTGCACTGTCTGCAGGGCGGTCACAAGCTGATGTTCTGCGGCAACGGCGGCAGCGCCAGTGACTGTGCCCACATTGCCACCGAATTCACTGGCCGTTTCAGTCGTGAGCGCGGTCCGTACCGTGCCATGGCCTTGTCAAGCGATCCGGGGTTGCTCACCTGCATTGCCAATGACTATGATTATGACAGTGTTTTTGCCCGACAGGTCGACGCCTTTGCGGACGAAGGCGACATTCTCTTTGCCTTGACGACCAGTGGCAAGTCGAGCAACATCACAAGTGCTCTCGAGCGTGGCCGTGCCAACGGCATCACGACCGTCGCGTTCCTGGGCAAAGGCGGTGGCGACGCGAAAGGTATGGCCGACATCGAATTCATCATCCCCAGCGACACGACGGCGCGCATCCAGGAAGCGCATAAGCTGCTGCTGCACATCATGTGCGAACTGGTCGACCGTCAACTCAAGTAGTGTCCGCAGGGGTTTTCATTCAGGCACTATTTATGAAGCGTGACGAACTGCTTGCACTCGAAGACGACGAGTTGCTGCGCCACTGCCGCTGTGACACCTTTCGTGCCAGCGGCCCGGGCGGCCAGCATCGCAATACGTCGGACTCCGCGGTGCGCTTGACTCTCGCGGACACGGAAGTGACCTCGATCGCCAGTGAGGAACGTTCGCAGCATCGCAACCGTGCTCGCGCCGTCAAGCGGCTGCGGTTGCAGATCGCGCTGAACCTGCGCCGCGACCCGGCGCCGTCGTGGGACGGACCGTGGAAGCCGGGCGCCCGCGACCGGCAGTATGCGCCGTTCGTCGCACATGTGTTCGACGCTCTGGCGGCGACCGAGTACCGTGTCAGCGACGCGGCAAAAATGCTGGAGGTCTCCACCGGCCGCCTGGCGCGAACCCTGGCGGCCGACACAACCCTTTGGGCGCGCGTCAATCATGAGCGTGCGAAACGTGACTTGAAACCGTTGAAAATGGACAAGTGACCGATGGCAGCGGTGTTGCTCACAGGGTTTCAGGCGACTGCCTGGATCGATCCGAATCCGGCGGCGGAACTGATGCAGATGATCGATGTCGAGCGCCAGGCATTCGCGCCTGCCATAGTGCATCCGATCATTCTGCCGGTGGACTTCGAGGCTGCACCGCGTGAGCTCGCTGCTGCGGTTGATTGCCATGCGCCCGAGGCGATCATCAGCTTCGGCGTCAGTTGCAGCCGTGACATGATTTGTGTCGAGCGTGTGGGGCTGAACCTGGACGACTCCAGCACGCCGGACAACGCCGGTGTCCGCCGCCAGGGCAGCCGGATCGTCGAGGATGGTCCGGTTGGTTACTGGAGTACGCTTGATGTCGATCGCACCGTTGCGGCATTGGAGGCAGGCGATTTGCGGGCCGTTGCAAGTGGCTACGCCGGCGGTCACCTGTGCAACCACACGCTTTACACGACGCTGCGTTTGCTGGCGACGACGCAACGCAGCCATATCCGGGCTGGTTTCGTTCACGTACCGCCGGCGCCGGACCAATTGCAGCCGGATTGGCCAATTTTCGAGGGTATGACGACGCGCCAACTTTTCGAGGCAGCGCAGATAATCGTTGCGTGTTGCGACCTGTCTGTAGACCTGGCCGGGTGAAACGCGATACATCGAGCTATCTTTATTTGTACACACCGTGCTGCTTGCCGGCGACGACAACTACAAAAAACCGAGGATTTGGATATGCCGCCCAAGACAATGCCTGCAATCGTCAACTACGGGATTGATCCGCTCAGCGTTGAACAGCGTGAAGTACCGGTGCCCGAGATCGGCGACGAGGATGTGTTGCTGCAGACTCAGGCAGTGAGCGTCTGCGGCAGCGACTTGCACCAGTGGCGCGGAGGTATCAGCTGGACCGTGAACTATCCGTGTATCCTGGGTCATGAGTTTGCCGGTGTCATCGTCGAGAAGGGCAGCAAGGTCAAGGGGTACGATGAAGGCGATCGGGTTATCAGCGAGACGGCGGCGGTTATCGACGCAGCCTCACCGTATACCCGGCGCGGCCTCTATAATCTCGATCCGAATCGCCTCGGCTTCGGCTACGGTGTTAACGGTGCAATGACCCAGTATGTGTGTGTGCCGGAGCGCTGTCTGCATTCTGTACCCGAGGGGCTGGATTTTATTACGGCGTCGTTGACGGAACCTTGTTGCGTGGCTTACAATGCCGTCTGCAACTATGCCAACATCAAACCGGGCGACCATGTGCTGGTGCTCGGTCCGGGGCCGATCGGTCTGTTATGCACGCTCATGGCGAAGCTGTGTGGGGCAGGGCACCTGATCATGGCCGGGCTGCCGGCGGATACAACCCGACTGGACCTGGCGCGGAGGATTGGTGCGGATGCAGCCCTGGACGGTGGTGTCGAAGAACATATCCGCGAGCTTGGAGATGGCCGTGGTGTTGATGTAGTCATTGATGCGGCCGGTGTTTCGGCGACCCTGGAGTTGGCGTTGAAGGCGGTTCGCCCGGCCGGACAGATCAGTAAGGTCGGCTGGGGTCCGCAGCCGTTGAATATCAGCCTTGACCCGCTGGTGCAGAAGGCAGTGACGCTGCAGGGCTCATTCTCTCACAATTGGCCGATCTGGGAGAAAGTCATCAGCATGCTCGGCTCCGGTCAACTTGATGTCAAGCCGTTGATCAGCCGCGTCGCGGCACTCGACGAGTGGCAGGATTGTTTCGAGAAACAACATGCCGGTGAATATGCCAAGGTCGTGTTGCAGCCGAACGGCTGAGTATACGGCACAGGGAATATTCGGGTTGCACCTTAAACCAGCAGATGTAGAGCAATGTCCTTTGCGGTTAGGGTGGGATAACGTGTGCTGGGGGGGATGATTTGCCATGTCGGGAATTACTGCCGAACAAATCGAATTTTTCCGAGACAACGGCTACCTGCATTGTCCGGGCATGATCGCGGGCGATGATCTTGCGCGGCTCACAGTGGAAGTGCAGGCTTTCGTCAACAACGAGCGGGAAACATTCTTTCGCTCCGATCTCGGGGGGGGGAGCAGCGTCGAGCTCGGGCAGGAGAACTTTCTGCAGATCTGCGGCCTGTGGCGCACCAGCGGGATTGTTCGGGAACTGGCGCTCGACTCGATCCGCGGCGGCTGCGCCGGTGCCTTGCTCGATACAGACAGGGTACACCTGTTGAGCGACATGATCCTGGTGAAGCCGGGCAATTTCTCGCGCGCGACCCACTGGCATCAGGACTTCGTTGACCACTCCACCTCCATCCCGGAAGTCACGATGTGGGTCTCTCTGGATACGGCGTCGGAGGCGAGCGGCTGCATGCGTTACGTGCCGGGCAGTTATAAATGGGGGAAGCTGATCGGCTACGACTACGGCGACGGCACGAACTACGAAAAGCAGGGGGTCGATGTGTCTACTGCAGTGACCATCGAGGCGGCGCCGGGTGATGTGATTTTTCATCATGGCCTGTGCGTGCATGGTGCCGGTCCCAACCGGACCCCCGATGCACGGCGTGCCTATATCATCCGCTACGCCCATGCCGATACAGTGTACGAACGCAACGAGCCGGTTTATCCCACAGCCGAAGACGTGACAGGTCAGCATCTGAACGAACAGGATCATCCGGTCGTGTGGGAAGGCAAGCAATAGGGGCAATGGGAAGCCCACCCGTCTGCAAGCACCAAAACAGCCGGATCGGCGAGCCCGTTATTTGCCGTCCTCCTGACTTTGCCGCATCTGCCGGGCCGCCTCGAGGTAGCGATGTGCGGCAGTGTCGTCGGGCGCCAGCCGCACGGCTTCCTGGAAATGTCCGATAGCATCGTCGATCCGGTCCAGTTTCATCAGGGCGGCGCCGAGGTGTCTGTGGATATCCGGTTGTTCGGCGCGGATGCGGAGGGCTGCTTCGAATGTTGCAATGCAATCCTCTATCTCATCCATCTGAAAATAGGCGAAGCCGAGCAGTTCATAGGCTTTGAGCCGTTCCGGGCGATTGGCTATCACGGCTTTCAGGTGCGGGATAGCCGGAGCCAGTTTGCCCTGACTGACCAGTGACTCTGCCAGCAGCGTACGTATTTCGAAATGCGATGGTCGCAATTCAACTGCAGCAGCGGCAAAGCGTTGAGCGGCTTCGAAGCGTTGCAGTTGCGATAGAATCCTGGCGCTGTTGTACCAGGCCCGGAAATGTTCCGGCTGCTGCGCGAGGAGTTCGTTATAGCTTTGCAAGGCGTCTTCGAGTTGACCTGAATCCCGCCTGGCGTTGCCGAGATTATAGCGTGCTTCGAGGTAGTCGGGCGCCACCTCGAGAGCTGCGGTGAAGTCCGTTGCGGCTGTTTCGAACTGCTGCTGCCCGGCGTGCAGTAATCCAAGCTGATAGTGTCCGCGTGGGGATTGGGGGTGCTTGGAGATCGCGACGTTCAGCATCTTTTCGGCCTGGTCGTGCAGTTTCATAGCGGCTGCAGCGTCGGCCATGCCGAGCATGCCTTCGAGTGATTCTGCATCGCGACGCAGCACGCCTTCAAAGGCCTGCGCCGCTTTCTTTGGTGCGCCTGTTGCGATCAGCGTGTGACCGTATTTGAGCCGGGTATTGATGTCGCTGCCGTTGATCTCGAGTGCCTGCTCGAGCCAGGGCAGGGCGTCGGCGTGCCGACCGAGGGCGATCAGGCATTTGCCGAGATTGCTGTACGCCTCCCAGTGCCTGGCGCTGCTGTCGGTTGATCTCTTCGCGGCGGCAATGGCGGCCTCATAGTAGGGGATCGCCTGCTCGTATTGTTGCCTTACGGTGCAGATGTAACCGAGGTTGTTGTGAGCATCAACGAAATCGGGATCATTGGCAATTGCCTGTTTCTGGTGCGTGATCGCCTCGTCGAGCCGGTCCGGGTCTTTGCTGTACATCAGGCCGAGATTGTAATTGGTCCGCGGATGGTTCGGGGCTTTCGCGACGCAGTCCTTCCACAGCGTCTCGGCGTCGAGCCAGTCGAGGTTGCGGCGGTAGGTGCCGAATGCCAGGAGCAGCGCCATTGCGGCGAAGACGGCAAATCGCAGTGGCGGCAAACGCAGCCGCTGATAGATGACGGCGGTCACCGCGAGGCTCACAGCGATCGACGGCAGATACGTACGATGCTCATACACGAGCTCAAGCCCGACAACGCTGGACTCGAGAACCAGGTTGATGAAATACCAGGCGATCGCCAGGGCCACCAGCGGCTGACGCCGTGCCAGCCACACACTGCCGGCGAGCAGCGCCAGGACCGCCAGCACGCAGAGCACCGTCGTTGGCGGTGAAAGCAGTGACGTCGAAACTTCCGGATAATGATTGAGATTCAGCCGGCTGCGTAGCGGCAGGAAGATCAGCGTCAGGTAGAAGATGACGACGCGGAACTCTGTCAACATCCGCTGGGGCATCGTGAAATGCCGTTTTTCATAGGCGTGGTTCAGGCGTTCGAGCGGGTGATTCCCCAGGTACAGCCAGGCGGCGACTCCCGCGACCACCAGCAGAATGAGTAGGTACCAGAAACAACGGCGCAGCCATGCACGCTCGAGTTTCTGGTAGAAGATTGTTTCGTACAGGAGGATGATGGCCGGCAGGGTAATGGCGATCTCTTTGTTGCCGAGCGCCAACAGCCAGCTACCCAACGCCACGATCCAGGCGCACCACCGGCTGTAGCCCCGGCTGTTGCGGCCATGGATGAAGAGGCAGAGTGCGAGCAGAAAAAACATCGTGGACAGGCTGGTCATGCGCTGGACGATGTAGGTCACGGCGTTGGTCTGCAGCGGATGCAGCGCCCACAGCGCGGCAGTACACAGTGCCATCAGCGTGATGGCCCTGTCCGTCTTGTGCTTGTCGTGCGGCGGCTCATTGTCATCCGTTGAACGGCCGGCCAGACGCAGAGTCAACAGCGCCCACAGATAGACCAGCCAGCCGTTGACGATATGGATGCCGATATTGACCTGGCGATAGGCGGTGACGTCATATTCGCTGAACCGGTAATTGAGTGCGAAAGAAGCGAACGCGACGGCCCGCCTGCGCAATTGTTTCGGGCTGTCGCGCACGGCGGTTGTCAGGGACTCGAAACTGATCGTCTCGATACGGATCGCTTCGTTGCGTTTGATGCTGGCAAAGTCGTCGAAGAAAAATGGCGCACCCATGGTGTGCCAGTAAACCAAGACGACGGCAATCGCGATGCCGCACAGGGCTGTAGCGTGTATGGCGCGGCGGGACGTCATGGGTGTTCCTGCGGTTGTTTCATCTGCTCTGCCGCTTCCAGGTTGCGGCGCGCATCGTGGTATTCTGGATCGAGTTCGACGGCGCGTGCGAACATCGCAATGGCGTCGTCGAGTTGTCCGAGCTGGCCAAGGCAGGCACCGAGGTTGTTGCAGTCTTTGGCATTGGGCAAGATTTTAATGGCCTCACTGAAATATGCCGCGGCGGCTTTGATTCGCCCGGCCTTCAGTTCGATGCTCCCGAGGCTGGCGATTGTGTCACGGCAATTTGCGCGGCTCGGCTTGTGCGCCGGATCAAGCGCCAGCGCTTTGCGGAAGAGCGGCAGGGCGTCCTGGTGACGGCCGCGTTTCTTTTGCACGCCGCCCCTGCCGTTCCAGGCGTCGGCGGAGTCCGGCTGCAGTGTGAGCGCGTGCTGATAGTACTGGTCGGCTTGGTCAAGATCCCCGCCGCTGAGGTGAGCGTTGCCGATGTTGCGGTAGACTGCGGCGTCATTGGGATCCAGCTTTATGGACGTGTGGAATTTTTCCAGGGCGCCGTCGTAGTTGCCGCTCTTGACCAGGGCGACACCGTAGTTGTTGTATGCTTCGGCGTACTTCGGTTTCTTGTTGATTGCCCGCTGGCAATGTTTGATGGCCGTCGCATAGTCGCCGCGGTCGGTCAGGATTTTGGCGAGATTGTTGTTGGCCAGGGGATAGTTCGGATTGGCCGTGAGGGCGCGGTGGTAGTAGCGGACAGCCTCATCGATGTCGCCGTCCTCGCCGCGTTGGACCAGGGCGTAGCCGAAATTGGTCAATGGCCGCGGCTTATTCGGCGCCTTGCGGGCGCAATCCTGCCACAGTGTATAGCCGTCCCGCCAAACCATCGTTCGATAGATGGTTGCCGCCATCAGCAGGACGACGATAATGACTGCCGAGGCGATCAGGTTCCGTCGACACAAGGCTCGGCGCACGAGCAGGACAAGCGCCAGGATCGGCATCAGGCACGGCAGGTATAGTCGGTGCTCGTAGGCCATTTCTAAACCAATGATCGAGGACTCCAGCGCCAATCCGATGAAGTACCAGAAGATGCAGAACGACAGGAGTCGATGCCGTTTCGCCAGCATGACGGCGGCAACGAGGATGCCGATAAGCAGGGCCAGCGACAGCGCAGTCGTAAGCGGATCAAAGAGGGTCGTGGACGGCGGGAAATGATGGTCGAGCGTCAGACGGCTTGGTATCGGCAGGACGATCAGGGTGAGGTAAAAGACCAGTACCCGGAATTGAGTCAACACGCGCTCGAAAGGGGTGAAGTCGCGCATGTTCTCGTAGGCTTTGAGGATGTGCTCGACCGGTTTCATGTCGAGGTAGAGCAAAGACACGAGAACGACCACCACCATCGGGACGATCCAGAGCCCAACAGTTTTGAGTGGCCACTGGAGTTTCAGGTTCTGGAAAAAGTACCACTCGATGAAAAACACCAGCAGCGGCACAGCGATGCCGATTTCCTTGCAGCCGAGCGAGGCGAGCCAACAAAGCGTGGCCGCTGCAATGCAGGTGATTCCGCGGCGGCGGGTGATTCCTGCTTTCCGGCCGACGATGTACAGGCACAGTGCCAGCAATATGAACATCGATGCCAGACTGGTCATGCGCTGCACGATGTAGGCCACCGCCTGGACCTGCAGCGGATGTACGGCCCAGATCGCTGCCGTGGCGGCTGCGACCAGCGGGATCCCTGCCGGGGCGATTTTGAACTTCGGTTCTTTGCTGGCGGCCTCGAACTGCAGGACCAGGCACAGCAGCCAATAAACCAGGCCCGCATTGACGATGTGAATCACAACGTTGACGAGCCGATAGCCGCGCGGATTGTAGCCGTCTGCCAGATAGTTGAGCGCAAAGCTCAGGTTGGCTACCGGGCGCCGGTGCGATGGTGCGTCGAAAGCTGCCGATTGCAGTTGCGCCGGGTCGAAGCTGGTGATGCGGATATTCGGGTTGTCCCGAACGTTCTGGCTGTCGTCGAAGACGAAGTCGTAATTCAGCGTGTGCAGATACAGGACCAGAGAGAGGATGGCGAAGAGTGGCAGCGGCCATCGGTGGTATGGCTTCAATAAGGGCTCTGACATCTGTTTCAAATGATGGATTTTCAATGAGTTACGAATATACTACTGCATCTGAATCGAACATCAATCAGCAGCCCGCGGGTGCGCAATATTGCCGCCATGACCCGCACCGCCAGCCTGTGAAGAAAAAGCGCCAACGCAAATCGCCAAGTCCCGACAAGGATGCGGCTGCCGACGCTCAGGCGTCGCCCGCCACGGATACGAAGCAGAAAGGACCGGCGCTACCCCGGACGATTTGGTGGCGCTGGCTGGCGCCAGCCGCGGTGAAGTTACAGGCGGATATTGGTTTCCAGTGTTGGTCTTTTTTTCGACGCGATCCTTGAATTCAATCTGCAGTCACCTATAGTAAGCGTTTTTCCTATTGGAGAATACTTTATGGACAAAGCGACTAAGACGAAGGCAATTGAAGAGTTCCGTATCAACGATAAGGACTGCGGTTCGGCGCCGGTGCAGATTGCTCTGCTGACCGGCCGAATCAGCGAGTTGACGGAGCATATGAAGACCAATAAGAAGGACCTTCATACCCGTCGTGGCCTGCTTGCCATGGTAACTCGTCGTCGTAAGCTGCTGAACTACCTTGCGAGCGAGAGCCAAGCCCAGTACACCGATATTATCCAGCGCCTCAACCTCCGTCGATAAGCGCCGAGCGCCGCACCGATCATTTTCATGTACCGGCGGGTTAGCTCAGTTGGTTAGAGCAGCGGAATCATAATCCGCGTGTCCGGGGTTCGAGTCCCTGACCCGCTACCAATGTTTCGGGCAAACGCCTATCAATAGCCGTAATTCCTATCCTTTGGGGAGTTGCGGCTGTTTTGTGTTAAGTTGTTGCCCAAGGATTTGCCCGCATTTCCCTACGGAATTTTAGAAAGTTGCAAATCGCTACGGGTTCGAGTCGCTGACGCCAAGACGGCCATTTCCCGGATCAACTACTGCAATCGCTTCAGGAGCATATTGGTGGAGATTTTGAGCGATGAAGCCGATTTCTGTTCCCCAATTCAGTGATCACATCCACGGGGGGCGCTCTTCGGGTTGTGTCCTCAGCAGGATTGGCTTGAGAAAAGCGACGCTTTTCTCAATGCCTTCCTCAGTACCCATCACCGGGTCTTCATGCTCAATGCTGAGGGCGCCGTCGTACCCCACATGGCTCAGAGCGGTGACGAATTTTCGCCACCACAGTTCGTCGTGGCCAAACCCCAATGTGCGATAGGCCCAGGAGCGTTCACGAATGTTCGTCATGGCGCGAGTGTCAAGCGTTCCGGATATCGCCGTTTCGTAGGGGTCCAGGCAGGTGTCCTTGGCGTGCACATGAAAGACACCATCAACACCCAGGTGTTGAATGGCCAGAGGCGCATCGATGCCCTGGTAAAAAAAATGACTCGGATCGAGGTTGGCGCCGAGATGTGGCCCGACGATTTCACGAAGCCGCACCAGGGTGTACGTGTTGTAAACGACCTGGCCCGGATGTGCTTCGATGGCAATTTTTACGCCGACGTCTGCGGCGAGCGCCCCCAGTTCACGCCAGTACGGGGTGACCCGCTCCGCCCACTGCCATTCCAGTAGGTCGGCGAACTCCTGCTGCCAGGGATGCGTCACCCAATTCGGATATCCGCCACCCTCCGGCGTTCCCGGACAGCCGCTCATGGTCACGACCGTATCGAGACCCAGCTGCCCGGCCACTTCGATGGTCTGTCGCAATGCTTCTTGGGTCCTCGCACCGCGTTCCGGATCCGGGTCCAGCGGGTTGCCATTGCAGTTCAACGCACTCAACGTCAGGTTGCGGCTGGTTATCGCTCCCATAAACTCGTCACGCGCCTGTCCGCTCTCCACGAGTTCCTGCAAGTTGCAGTGCGGTGTATTCGAAAATCCACCCGTGCCGATTTCAACAGCTTCAATTTCGCGCGCGACCGCCCAATCCAATGCCTCGGTAAAACCCATGGCTGACAGGCCATCTGTGAACAATCCAATCTGCATATCGTATTCCCCTATAATCTTGGTTTATGAACGGCAACGTTCCATGCCTGGAGACACAGGTGCGTGCCGTGAGAATTCATCCGATCCCAATTTCCTGAAAGTATTCACGTGTCCGCTTCGCAATCGGCAGTGGCGTGTCAATGTCACACGGATACATGTCCGGTTCGACGATGGCAATGCCGTTGAAATCGAACGCCTGCAAGATGTCCCGCAGCAGGACGGTTTTCATTGTCAAATCATCGGCCATGGAAAGTCCCGGGTGGGCGGTCGCCATTGTTGCAGGATTGAAAAAATAGAGTAATGGCCGATTGCAGTGAAGTCAACGAGGATAGAAATCCAACTGTCAGCACGCCGGCCCGGATAAAACAGGCTGATGAAAAAGTTGACAGCTTATGAATCTCTTGCCTTCCAGTTTATCGCCAACTACTTTGTTTGCCCCAAAGAAAATTCGTATTTACCCGAGTGTGATGGAAACGCAGTAACCCAGGACCGATGCCTTATGAAATATCTTGCTTTGTTTAGCCTCAGCCTTTTGTCCCTCGCCGGGTTTGCTGCCGACGGGCCGATCGCTGAATGGCTGTTTGATGGCGGTACCGGCACGACGGCCGCCGACACGACCGGCAACGGCCATGACGCTGTCCTGCATGGTGCCACCTTTGCCAAGGTCGGCGACGGCTTCGCCCTCAGCCTCGACGGCACGGACGACTACGTTGACTGCACCGCTGCGGGGAGCCTGCCGATTTCCGGTCCCGTTGCGATCTCGGCATGGATCATGCCGACCCGGGCAGGTAACGGCGAAGCCATTTTGATGGGCGATGGCATGCGCACTTTCGTGATGACTTATTACAATACGAATCTGTGTTTTCTCTACATTGGCAACGGTGGCAATCACGTCAAAGATTATCTCGCCCTGCACCGTTGGCAGCATGTGGCGGCCAGCTTTGACGGCGAGCGAATGGCGTTGTGGCTGAACGGTCGCCAGGTTGCCGGGCGCGAGTCTGCCGTCAAGGCATTCGAGCCCAGTGGCAACTTCATGATCGGCAATCCCGGCCCTGATGATCTGCCGAGATTCAAGGGGTTCATCGACAACGTCCGCGTCTATAATCGCGGGCTGACAGACGGCGAGGTTATCGAGATCGTCCGCGCTGAAGCTGCTGATCATGGTATGGGGATAGCGAACATCGACAGCGGTGATGTGGGAACGGCGACCGCGTTCTTCCACGAACATCCCAATCCGATCGACATCAAGGAATCTGGCAAGACCATCCTCTTTGCCAATCGTAAAGTCGGCCTTGCTTTCGTCCGCACCGACCATGGTTTCCAGTTGCTGCGGTTGTACGATATTTCGGCCCGGCAGGACTTTCTCGAATCCAGTGGTGGGGTCGGCGTCATGGACTTGTATGAGATTAATATGATCCGCGATCCGCGTGGCAGCGGCCGTGACGAGCGCGGCCGGCAACAGGCGGGGCTGATGGGGATTATGGATGAGATGGCGGAAGGGGCCTTCCCGATCGGTTCCCATGCCGGCGGCGATTTCTCCTGGGAGCATGCCAGTGTTGATGACGGGGCAACCGTGCTGCGTCTGCAAACGACCGGTATTGATGTCAAGGAACAGGGCGCCATCCTGGATGTCATTGTTACCGTCGAGTTGCGGCCAAACGACCCGGCTGCGCGCTGGCGTATTGCAGTGCGCAACCGCGGCGAACGCTATGGTATCGAGCGGATACGCTTTCCGATCCTGCCGCTGGCCCCCATCGGGGAAGCCGGCGACAACGTGTTCATTTTTCCCCGCGAGCGGGGCGGCTACATCGCCGATCCCTTCAATGCGCCGACCGGCTTTGGCGCCGGACTCAGTACCGGCGGCAAGTTTTATCCGGTTGACTTCAACATGCAGTTTCAGGCGTTGTACAACCGCGAGTCGAACCACGGCATTTTTCTTGGTACACAGGACCCGGCCGCGAGCCTGATGAACATCCAGGTGCGGAACACCCCGGATGTCATCACCTGGCGCCCCGGGCATTTTCCGCCCAATATCACATTTGCCGAGGAACATTTCGATTTGCCCTATGATTGCATCACCCGTCCGTTTCAGGGAGACTGGTTCGATGCCGCCCAGATCTATCGGGGATGGGCGCTGCAACAGTTCTGGGCCAGCAAAGGCCCGCTTCTTGATCGCGATGACTCGCCGGCATGGTTCAAGGAGGCTCCGCTCATGCTCTACACCGTCCTTGCGGACTCCGCGGAGGGTACGTTTGACATCCACGAAAACCTGCAGATTGCTGCTGGGCATTTTCAGCAATTCGTCGAATGGGCAGGCATGCCGCTGCCTGCGAACTGGTACAGCTGGAAGCAATATACGCCGGGGATGACCACGTATGACGTGCCGTTCAGCAGTCACCGTCTATATACCCAGGGGCGTTGGAAGGGGCTGCCTTGCATGAATATTCACGACGGCAACTATCCAAAGATCGGCGCTTTGCCGGGGCTGGCTGCGACCGCAAAAAGATTGCGTCAAAGCGGCGCCATGATCTGCCCCTATGTGGCCACCGAAATTTTCGATCAGGGCCCGGTAGAAAACTCACCTTACGCTGCCGAGGCCAAGCCGTACATGGTGCGCGACCTGTACGGGGTTATCCGCACCTGGAGCGTCGAGACCCCGTGGCAGGCTTGCGTATGCACGCCGTGGTGGCGCGAGCGCCTGCGCGAAACCTGTGTCGAGATGGTGCGACGCGAACATGTCGCGGGCTTTTACCTTGATGTCATGCAGGGGGCCGGGTTGCCCTGTTACTGGACGCCGCACGGTCATTCCGCGGCCGGCGGCGACTCGATGACCAAGGGGATGCACGACCTTGTCGAGATCATCCGAAACGCGATCAAGGCGGAGGACCCCGACGTTATCATCACCGGTGAAAACTGCACCGAAAACGTGATCGATGTAATCGACGGTACCTTGACGGTTACGTTGTGGCCGGAGAATCGGGTGCCTTTGTTTGCCGCGGTGTATCAGGATTATGTCGTGCGTTACGGCACCGAGATGATAATCGACGACGAGTACGGTGAGGGCGTCCAGGGCGACTGGGTTCAGGACGCTTTTTTTGTCGAGGCCGCCTCGATGTTCCTCGAAGGCATGCAGATCGGTCGTATTCGCCTGAAGCCGCGCAGCGGTATCCTGTCGTTCGAAAATCCGGGGCAGCAGCCGGTTTTCGATTTTCTGGAGCAGGTTGTCGGTTATTACCGCAACGAATCGACCCGGCAGTTCCTGGCGTATGGCCAGCTGCTGCGCCCTGTCACCTTCACGGTTCCACCGCCGATGCTGCGCTATCGTGATACCAGCTATCCGGCATTGATGAGCGGCACGTTCCGCAACCGGGCCGGTCAGCTCGGTATTTTTATTGCCAATGCCGGCCGTGATCCCTTGCCGTACAAGGCCGCCGTCGATTTCACCCGCTACGATCTGGATGCTGAAACCGAAGTCGAGATCACCGCCGTATCACCGCAGGGCAAAACGATATCGAGCCGGACGGCAGCCGGACACGTTGACCTTGCCGGCACCTTGCTTGGGCGCAGCATCACCATGTACCAGGTGACACCTAAATAACCGGGCATCAGCTGCAAAAAAAAACTTGGAAATCAAATAAAATTTTCTTACACTTATAGCTCCGCAGTCACTAAAGGGTGATTAACCGAAAGATAACTTCAGCATGGGAGCTCATATGGGGCGCATTGTGTTCGGACTTACAACCGCAATTTTCCTGTTGGCTTTTTGTATGCCGGTTCTCGGAGTGGAACTATGCCCTACCACCCTGTCTCAAGGTGGACTGAATAAGAGCGGTTCGACCTACACCCTGCACGACAGCGTCGGCGGGATCGGCAGCGCCACGGTGACCGGCACTTCCTATCAGGTTGCCGCCGGCTACATCCCGCAATTGGAGTGTGGTTGCAACTGCCTTCCCTGCGAGCAGTTTCTGACGCTTGCCTGCACCGAGGTAACAACGGTCATGCCGACGTCCTACAGCGAGATGCTGACCCTGCTGACAGAGATTCTTGGTGCCTCGGATTTGTCCAGCGTCGACGTCTGTGCGGACGGCACGTCGGGCGGCGGTTCTTCCGCAGGCTGTTCAGCCTATATCACCCAGGCTTTCCAGGACGCTATTTCAACACCGTAACCAACAAGAAAATATCAGGAGAATCTTCATGACGACGATGCGTATTTCTACTGTAGCGCTCATCTGCGTTGGCCTCATTATGGCCAGCCTCACCCAGGCCGCCTCAATCCCGGCCAAGATTAATTACCAGGGCGTGTTGAAAGACGCTGCCGGTGTCAAGGTCGACGGTACAGTGGACATCGACCTGAGCCTGTTGCCGCTCGGCGGCGGTGACGCGGTGTTCAGCGAGTCGCACGTCGGCGTGTCTGTCGTCGGTGGCCTGTTCAGCCTCAAGATCGGTGGTGTCGAAGACATGTCGGCGGTACCGTTCGATACCGCCTATGAGCTTGAGCTCACCGTCGGCGGTGAACTGATGTCGCCCAACGTCCCGCTGTGCTCGGCGCCGTACGCCCTTGGCGTTGTCGGTGGCGCTCAGGGCCCGCAGGGTAAGCAGGGTGCTGATGGTGCCGCTGGTGCCGCTGGTGCCGCTGGTGCCGATGGTGCAATCGGGTCGGATGGTGCCGCTGGTGCGGATGGTGCAGCCGGTGCGCAAGGACCGGTCGGCTCGGAATTCTGGGACGGCGATATTGCCGGAGACATCTACAAGGTCAACAGCGGCAACGTCGGCATCGGTACGTCGACGCCCGCGGGTCTGTTGCATATTACCGGGTACGAGCCTTCCATGCTGATAGAGGCAACAAGAAACGCTACAACGTGGCATATTGGCGCGAACATGAGCAGCGCGGATGATCATGGTATGCGTTTGATGATCGGCAATAACCATGCTGGAACCGGGATGACGATCAACCAGGTGGGCCGAATTGGCATCGGCACGGAATTGCCCACGGGGGGGAAGGTGCATATTGTCGGATCCGACGGGCCCCTGTTGCGCCTTGAGGGATCTGAACCTGCCGCCATAAAACTGTCAGCAACAAGGGGCGGATATGCGCGGGATTTCCTCATTAGCATGCAAGCGGGCAATACAAGCGCGGGCGATCCGGCATCGCGGCTCCAAGTCGTTGATTCGACGGCAGCGAAGATGCGGATGATCCTTGACGCACAGGGTTTTCTCGGGATCGGCGAGCCGACTCCCGCAGTAAGGTTGCATGTCAACGAGGCGCCGAACGATGCGGGCGAACTTGGGGCGCTATTCCGTATTACCGGGTATGAGCCTTCCATGCAGATAGAGGCAACAAGAAACAATACAACGTGGAATATCGGCGCGAACTTCAGCGGCTCGGAGGCGGGCATGCGTTTGAATATCGGCAATAACCATATGGGAACCGCGGTGACGGTTGACGAGGTGGGGCGTGTCGGTATCGGTACGAGTTTGCCCAGCGCCCAGCTTGAGGTTGTCGGCCAGGTGAAAATTACCGGCGGCGCTCCCGGTGCAGGCAAGATCCTGACCTCGGATGCTGCTGGTTTGGCGTCCTGGGAAGACGCCGCGGGCGGCGGTGGTGGTGGAGCCTGGACCGAGAGCGGCAGCAACATCCAACGCACGACCGGTAACGTCGGTGTCGGCGCCGTGGACAACGGTATACGTCTAAACGTGCGCCAGGCGGCGAGCGATATTGTGTTCAATGCCGAGTCGTCTGCAGGCGACACACTCTTTCGGATCCATCCCGACGGCAACACACAAATATACCAGGACACACTGATGTCTGGTAAGATGGGGGTCCGTCATCTGGCCAATGGTATCGGCTTGAATGTCCGCGACAACGGCAGCGACACCTTTGTCCTGAATGTCGAAGACTCTGGCGGCAATGGTCTGTTGCAGGTCCTGCCCGATGGTATAGTCCGGATTCCCGGTGCCGCGGAGATCAACGGGGTGCTGACAGTCGGCGGCGTCACGACGATCGGCGGCAACACCACCGTGGTCGGCAACACGACTTTGTCCGGCGACACTAGACTTTCGGACACGGGCGTCAATACCAATCCAATCGCGGTCGCCGGGTTATATGTCAAGGAGACAGGAAACCACAGCCTGGGCGCTCTTCTGGTCGAGGAAATGGGTGGCACTGGCCAGGCACTGCTGAAGTGCGGCACTGGCTACGGCACCCAGATTCGCGGCCAATTAGAGGTTCTGAACGACAATTCTGACATTTACGGTTCGGGCATGATTAAGGCGGCTTGGGACGTGATCAGCGGGCACGACGTTTATGTCCCCAACCTCACGAATACGCATGACCTCACTGTCCGCGGCGTGCCGAGTGCGAACCAGGCCAACTTCACTGTCATTTCCGACCGCAGTGTCAAGAAGAACGTCACGACGATCAACGGCGCGCTCGACAAGATGATGCAGCTGTCTGGCGTCGAGTACGAATACAAACGCCCCGAGGACTACGGTAACTTCACGTCGGCGCAGATGGGCTTTGTGGCACAGGACGTCGAGAGTGTATTTCCCGAATGGGTCGGTGAGACCGAGGACGGCAAGAAGTGTTTGACGATCCGCGGCTTTGAAGCCTTGACCGTCGAGTCGATCCGTGAGCAGCAGGCATTGATCGCGGATTTGCGTGCCGAAGTCGAACGGCTCAAGGCGCAGGTTACTGCACAGCCGTAAGCAGCCGGAATTTTAGTGAGAAAAACGTACCCGCACGTCTGAAGATTATCGGACATGCGGGTATATTTTTGTCTGACTATCTACCCGGCGAGGAAGCGTCTTGGCATCACCGATCAAAGTTGGCATCATCCGTTGTGACACACACGGGGTTTACTACGGCCCGCTGATGGCCCCGCATGATCCGCTGAAATTGCGAACCCCGGTGCCGGTGGAAGCGGATCCGCCGTATTCCTGGCAGAACGGCGCGACGCACTATTACTTCTATCAGTTCTGTGCCGATCCGACACTGCTCACGGTGGAAGCAGTGGATGGATTCGAGATCGTCAAGGTATGGGATGTCGACCGGGCATCGGCGGAGCAGTTTGCCGGTCTGCTCGACAGCCGCCCGCGAGTCTGCGACAGCTTTTCAGAGGTCAGCGACGACGTGGACCTGGTGTTTATCGCCGACTGCAACGAAGACGGGAGCGACCATCTCGAGCTGGCCACGCCGGGATTGAAAAAGGGCGTTCCGACCTTCATCGACAAGCCGTTGGCCAACGAGATGAAGGATGTCTATGCAATTCTCGACCTGGCCCAGACGAGCCAGGCACCGGTGTTCAGCGCCTCGATGCTGCGGCACATTCCGGGTGCCTTCCAATTCCGTTCACGGCTGCCGGAGATAGGCGGTGCGGACAGCGGTTTCATCCGTGGCGGCAGTTGTCATATTGCCGGTGCCATTCACACAGTCAGCCTGGCCCAGGCGGTGTTCGGCAATGGCATCGAGGAAGTACGCTGCACGGGGCCGAAGGATCTGGGTATCGTGTTTCTGTCCTGGGGCGAGCGTGACGACCGGCCGCGCAGTGGTGTCGTGCTGCACCACGCCGTAAAGGAGTACTATCACTGCGCCTCGCACGTCAGCGCTTACGGCAAAGACGGCGCGATCCTGCAGAAAAACAATATCAACGACTGGAATTTCCCCTACGGTGCAGCCCATATTCTGCGGTTGGTCAGGCACATGGTGAAGACCGGCGAAGTGGACGACACGATGAGCGATATGATCGAGGCCGTCGCGGTTGTAAACGCCGCCCGGTTGTCGCAACAGAACGGCAGCCGTCCTGTGCCGTTGACGGAAATAACCCGCGATTGACAAACCAACCGGCACTAATCCGGAAAGGAGTTCGAGAGATGGAAACCTTTAGCCTACGCAAACGCATCCACGACCGGTCCAAACCGCCGCTGGTCATTTTCCCGATCACCCTGGCCCATCCGGCGTTGGTCGAGATCGCCGGGTACGCGGGCGCGGAAGCCGTGTTGCTCGACTGCGAGCACGGCATGATGAGTCCCGAAACGATCCGTGACATGCTCAGTTGTGCGTCGTCATCCGGGACCGCAGCTGTTTTTCGCCCCCGCAGCTTCGACCCCGTTGCCTGTCGTCAGGCCCTGGATTCCGGTGCCGCCGGCGTGCATGTCTCGCATGTCGATACCGCGGACGAGGCGCGCGCCGCCGTCGACGCCTGCCGCTATGCCCCGGTCGGTTGCCGGGAGATGAGCCTGGGTCGTGCGGTGCATTTCAAGGCGGAGAACCTCAAGCCCTACGTCGCCCAGGCCAATGACGACCAGCTGTTGACGGTGATGATCGAATCACTCGCCGGTGTCGACAATGTGGAAGAGATCGCGGCTGTCCCCGGCCTGGATGTCCTCCATATTGGCGCGGCCGACCTGTCGCATGCCATGGGACACGTCCTCGAATACGACACGGCACAGTTCCAGGACGCGGTTGACCGCATTCTCGCCGCTGCCGAGGCAAACAATATTGTTGTAGGATTTCCAACTGATTCTCCCGAGCTGGTCGCTGAATTGACAACAAGGGGCATGCGTTATTTCGAAGCCGACACCCCGGACTGGTTGTTGCGCGAAGTCTATGCCGACCGCATCGCCGCCCTCGACGGGGTTTTTGCGGCGTTGCGCTGACAAATCCGGGAACCCATGCCTACCCCTCCAGAAATCCATTATGTCGCGCGTGCCAGTCGCGAACATCCGCGGCATGGCGGCGCCGACATGGTCGAGTTGGCCGACGGCAGCATTTTCATGCTCAAGATGCTGATCCACGAGAGCGATCTGGATCAAGGTGCCGGGGACGATGCGCCGTCCGATCTGGTAACCCTCCGGTCCACCGATAGCGGCCGCACGTGGAGCGACAGCACCGTCTTTCTGCAACCCGGCCCCGACGAGACCGCGGCGTACACCCCGGGGCTTCTTCGCCTGCAGGACGGGCGCATCCTGTTGCGCTACGAGATGTATCACAAGTTCGTTGTCAACGAGCCGTTTTCCATATCGTCGTACGCCTGTCTCAGCAGCGACGAGTGCACGACCTTTTCCGAACCGGTGGCGATCTGGAGCCGGTCGTCGAATCTGTGCGGGTCGATGAATGATCTGCGGCAACTCTCGACCGGGCGTATTGTCATCCCGACCTGTCACATGGAAGGTACGGCCTTGCAGGAAGAAGGCGAAGGCTATCTGGCACCGACCAATACCAGTGTTGCCGGCACCTTTTACAGCGATGACAACGGCCTGACCTGGCACGGTTGTGACAACTATGTGTACCTGCCGATGCGCGGCTGCATGGAGCCGAAGATCGAGGAGCTCGAAGACGGTCGGGTCATGATGGTGATGCGCACGCAGCTCGGCAGTTTGTTTCAGTCCTTCTCCGATGACGGCGGCGCCAGTTGGTCTCAGCCGCAGACGTCCGGCTTGCACGCTCCGGAGTCCTGTCCGCTGCTGATGCGAATTCCACAAACCGACGATCTGCTGCTGATCTACAATGACAGCACGTACGATCCGAAATTCGATCACTACGGTGTTCGCTCACCATTGACTATGGCGGTCTCCAGCGACAGCGGTGTGACCTGGGCTATTCGAAAGAACATCGAAACCGCCCCCGAATGGGAATTCACGAATCCGGCGGCGATCATCACCCGCGACAATAACGTTGTCGTTGCTTACGAAGCGTCGCCATACGCCAGCCTGGAACATCCGGGCCAACTGGGCCGCACGCAGATGAACCTCAAGTTGGCAATCATCGACATCGACTGGCTGTACTCATAGAGCACCCGGCAACCAGGGAAAAGAACCATGGCTTCACTCAATTTGATCGATTCCGGCATCGTCTACATCAACCCGGAACCGGGGTACGAATATCAGTTTGCCTGCCACAGTCATGTGGTCCCGCTCGGTGGTGACGATCTGCTGTGCACCTTTCAACGAGGCCAGGCGCTGTACAGCCGGGATTCCGTATTGGTGCCGAGCCGATCGACCGATGGCGGCAGGAACTGGGCGGCGGAAACGCTGATCCACGACCCCGTTGCGACCCGAATGATCAACTGGGAAAATGACCGGAGTGATTGCGCTTGTGAGGCGTGTGTGTACCTTGTTTAGCTATGAAATTGTCGAATACCGAAAAAGGCCAACGCCTCTTCACGCTCATTGAACTGCTGGTCGTGATTGCGATCATCGCAATTCTTGCGTCGATGTTGCTGCCGGCGTTGTCAGCAGCGAAGGAGTCGGCCAGGCGGGCTATATGCATCTCCAATCAGAAGCAGTTGACATTGGCAAGTATTTCCTACGCCGGTGACGCGAATTCAGCGTTGCCGCGGCAAGTGGCCGGCTGGTCATCGATGCCCGAAGGCGTGCCCTTTCATTTCTCCAACGCTGTAAATCAGCGCGACACCTGTCTGCCGGAGTTTACCATTGGTCTGCTGTATGTCGATGGTTATCAGCCGTCGCGCGAGGTGTTCTATTGTCCGTCCGGTCCGGTGACCAATCCTGACCAGTGGTTTTTCGGCGATACCTTCTGGGAGCACGGCAGCGGCGAGACATGTCCGTCGGGCACGGGCCCCACATCACCCTGGTTTGTCGATACCAAGGTAGAAATGACATACGCCTACCTGGCCGATTACGTTGATGGCGGGTGTACGGAAGAAAACACTTTGATCGCCGATTCGCCCAGTACGCTCAGCCGCGGTGAGCCCGAAGCCGTAGTCTTTGCTGACCGGACGGTGTGGAATACCTGGAGCGGCGGCCCGAACGGCGTAGTGGGTTGGTGGATGGTCAACCATGTAGTCGGCCGAGGCTCCGGGTTCTATGGCGGCAAGATCGCCATTCCTGATATCGATTTCCACTTTCCCAGCGATGATTTCGCCCCGGAGTGGGTGGCATCGGCTCGACTGGACGGTTCCGTACGCGGCGAGTCGAGCCCAATCAAACGTTTCGCTAACACAATGGCGTCGTGGGATCACTGGTATTGATAATCTCTACAACGTCGCCCACGTTGCGAACGCCATGCTTTATTCAAAGGAGTCCCTGACATGCATCGAACCGTTCTGTTGTTTCTTACGCTGGGGTTGCTGCTGATGGCTGCTGCCGAGCATACAGCACTCGCTGAACCCGCAGCCGCCTGGGCCTTCGACGAAGGCACGGGCACGGTCGTGCGCGACCGCAGCGGCAACGGACACGACGCGATGCTCCACGGCGCTGATTGGGACGACACCGGCACTGCGGTCACTATCCGCGGCCCGGGAAGATACGTTGACTGCGGCGACACCGGCGACTGGGGTATCACCGGTCCGGTCAGTGTCGAGGCATGGGTCAAGCCGACGGTCAAGGGACACGGCGAGGCGCATCTGCTCGGCATCGGCATGTCCCACTTCACCTTCACCTACTACAACGCTGAACTTTGCTACTGGTACATCGGCAGCGGCGGCAACAACCTGCGAGGCAAACTGACGCTGGGCGAATGGAATCACATCGTCGGGACCTTCGATGGCACGACGATGAGCATGTGGCTGAACGGACGGCTCATGGGCAGCCAGGAATCGAAGATCAAGACTTATCCACACGGCGGTCCGTTTGTTATCGGTTCGAACAGCAATAACAGCAACGCCCCGTTATACGAAGGCTCGATCGACAACGTCCGCGTCTACAACCGTGCGATCTCCGCCGCCGAGGTGGTGGGTCATTTCAAGGCGGAGGCCGGCAACTACGGCTTCGACCCGACCTGGTTCAGCCGCATCAAGGTCACACCCTACTATTATTTCGATCGCAATGAGCTCGTCCTGAACGTCGATTGCCGGGGGCTCCAGCCGCTGGCGGGCACCGGGCGCCTGGAGGTCTTGCTGCAAGGCGGCGACGCGGTGAACGTCGAGGTTCCGGAGGAAGGCATCGCTGAAGTGCGACTGCCAATCGGCGTATTGGCTGACGGTACGCACGAGCTGCGGGTATCGTTGCGCGACGACGATCAACGATTCCCCGTTGAAACCATCACCTTCGAATATCCACCCCCTGTCCCGATTGTTCCTGCCACGGCCGCACGCAGTGTCGGCCCGATTCCCGCACCGACGGCAGTTACCCCCTACGACCTGTCTGTCGGAAAGAACGGCGGCTTCACCATTACGGTTCGGGATCGCAAGTATGCCTTTCAGACCCGTGTTTCCTGGCCCAACGGCGACTTCAATGTTCTCGGTGGCGCCGGCGGTGGCGAGGAAGGCTGGAGCGTCGAGAGTCAGTCGACCGGTGTCCATGCCTCAGGTGCGTCATATGCGATCGACCGCAACATCGATGTGCGGCCGACGCACGTGTATATCAAGGACACCTATACGAACACCACCGACGCCGACCTTGGGTTGCTGATCTACAATGAGCTGGTGACCGAGCCGGAACAGATCAAGCGCTCACTGCTCGGCGGTTTTGAGGGGCGCCGACGAGTATCGTCGACCGGGTCAGCGGAAATCTTCAGTCCCAGCGTTTTCGTTACCGACGAACACACCAGTTTCGGCATGTTGCCGGTCGACGACGTCTTTGTTGTGCAGTGCCTGTTGTACAGTGATGAGAACGCCGGCATGGGCACCGAGTATTTCGCCCTCGGCCCCGGTAAGTCGTATACGCTCGAATGGGCTGTATACCCGACCGACTCGAACGATTACTACGACTTCATCAACAGCTTCCGCCAGGCGGAGGGGCGCATCGCGCGGGTCGACGGCGGTCTTGGGTTTACGACGTTCGGACCAATGAACCGGCGCCAGGTACCCGATGCAGCCTTCATCAAGAACCGAAATATCAAGTACGCCCTCGTCCATTGCCTGAGCCGCACTGCCGATGATCCGGAGGTCTCGATCGAAGGCATCGAGTTCATGGACTTCCCAAAGGAGATGCGCCTGCTGCGCGGCCAGTCGGCGGCGTATCACCGAAAACATCCCGGCGTTAAAATCATGTTTCACATCGCCCACAGTTTGTACATGACCAATAATGCGGAGCGCTTTCCCGATTCGAAAGTTATCCTGGCAAACGGCTCGCAGGCGGAGTGGGAGGCCAGTGAGCCGTACGTCAGCAAGCGGCGCCAGGACGAGGGCTGGACGTGGTATGTCTACTACCCGACGCCCGGCAACAGCTTCCACGATGCGATGTTGAAGAGTGTCGATGTGATGATGGACGATCTCGGTTTTGACGGCGCCTTCATGGACGGCTTCCTGGCTGCGTACAGGGGGTACTGGACTTACGACGGCCGCTGGGACGGGCACTCGGCCGAGATCGACAAGACGACCAAAACGATCAATCGCAAGATGGCTTCGGTGATCCTGATGTCGCAGCCGTCGCTGATTGAGTACGCCCGCAAGATCCACGACAAAGGGGGTGTGGTGGTTGCCAACAATACGATGATGACCCGCTCGATCACCCGCGAGAAGTACATCATCTTCGACCAGGAAGTCGCAGCCGGCCCGCACTTGCATCTGGGCCCCAGCGTCACGGCCCTGGCTCAGCCGCCCTTCTTTACCGAGATGGACATCTATCTCGACACGCTGGAGAAACTGAGCTGGGGCGAGTTGTTTGTTTATTACCAGGACCGTATCAAGCTGAGCGGCCCGTCGCTGGCCTCGAAGCAGTTCCCCATCACCTTCGAGGAGATCCGTTCCGGCCTGGTGCGCGGTAAAGAACGAATCGTCACGATGAATTCCGGGGTCTATGGTTGGCCCGGCGACGATCGGTTGCATCTCGTATATCGATTTGACGCCCGCGGTACGCTCGTGCCCAATGGCGACATCACCACCGTTGACCGCGACGGAATCCGCACGCAACTGACATTCGGCAAGCACGAGTCCGCGGTTATCGAGCCGATTCCAGCGAACTTGTCGGCGGATTCCGCAGTCAATGTCGTTGTCCGCCATTATGACGCGGATAGGTTGGACGCGATCTTCAACGGCAGCGGTGCGGCTACCCTCGAGCTGGTTGTTGGAACATCCTACCCGGATCGCCGCGACGGCGTGCTTACCGACGGTGGCATGAACCCCGCTGTCGTCGGTGTGGGCAATCCATATCGTATCACTATTGGCGCTGTTGCGACGACGATCGAAGAGCGCGATGGTCTGCTGACAGTGCCGTTGGAGCTCGACGGGCAGGTGGCTGTGTCGATACGACGACAGTGATGCGGGTGGACGCTTGTCGCGAACTGTCTTCAGCCGTGCGAGCACCCGACTTCCGGGTTAACCCCATGCGATCCACCATGCGTATCCTCCTGACATGCCTGCTTGCGGTCACCACCACAATCGCTAACCCGATCGCGGAGTGGCGCTTTGACGAGGGCGCCGGCAACACCGCCGCCGATATCGCCGGCAACAGTCACGACGCCACGATCCATGGCGCGACCTGGGTCCGCCAGGGCGATGGCTTCGCGATCAACCTCGACGGGGTCGACGACTATATCGACTGCGGCGCAAACCCACTCGGCGAGAATAGTCCCGTTTCGATCGAGGCCTGGATCCGCCCGCTGCGTAAAGCCCATGGCGAAGCCTCTCTCATGGGCATCGACATGAGCAGTTACATACTGACCTACTACAACACCGAGCTCGCTCTGCTCTACATCAACAGCGGCGCCAACAACGTCCGCGGTACCCTTCGGCTGGACGAATGGAATCACGTCGCCGCGAGCTTCGACGGCACTAATCTGATGATGTGGGTGAACGGGCGCAGCACGGGACGGCATCCGTCGAAAGCAAAGACATACCGAGCCACTGGACATTTTATCATCGGCACCAAGGGCCGTCCCGATCTGCCGCGCTTCAAAGGCATGGTCGACAGCGTCCGCCTCTACGATCGCGCCCTGACCAACAACGAAGCTCGCGAACATTATCGTACCGAAGCAGAGGTGCACGAAATCGATCCAACATGGTTGGAACAGCCCAGATTCACCTGGCAGCCTTACCCGGACCACGGCACCGTCGTCGCTGAAATCGATTACAGCGCCATGCAACCGCTGGCGGCGGCCGGCAGGTTCGACGTCTCCTACGCCTCGGCACTGGCACCCGAGAATATTCTGCAGCACACAACAGTCGATCCGCTGCCGACGCGGACAGGCATCGTCGAAGTCAGTCTCCCGGTCGGCAAGCCGGCGGATGGGCAGTACATCCTTACTATGAACCTGGCCGTCGGCGAGGCGAACTGGCAGGAATCAGCCACCATTATCGTACCGCAGCCACCGGTTCGCCTACCGGCACCGGCGGCGTACGTCGTGCCGTACGTGTTGCCACAATTGCAAAACGAATTCAGTTGTCGGGTGACCAGAGCGGGCGGTCTCACGATCACGATGGCGGGGCGCCGATACGACGTGCAGACACGCGTGTCATGGCCTCACGGCGATTTCAATGTGATGGCGGCTCGCGGCGGACTGATGCCGGGAGAAGAAGGATGGCACGTCGAATTACGCGACACAGGAGCGCAACATCACGTTCATGCCGGCGGCAGTTTCTACACCATCGATCGTGTCGTTGATATTCGTGCAACGCATATTTATATCAAAGATACGTACACCAATACGACAACTGAAGATCTCGGGCTGCTCATATACAACGAAATGCCGCTCGTCGAAGGACAGCTCGTCAATTCGCTGCTGTCCGGCTACGAACGTATCGGGCGGCAGGCGCAATTGTCGTATCCCGACTATGGGCCATCGCTGTTCTTTACGGACACCAACGCCGGTTTCGGATTCGTTCCGATCGATGATGTCTTTACGATCCAGGCGATACCGTATGCGGGCTGGAACGGCGCCGCGGGCATCTGTACGGAATCTTTCGCCCTGGCGCCTGGCCAGGCGTATACGCTGGAGTGGGCGATCTACCCCACGGGCCGGCCGGTTAGTGCCGAGCCTTCTGCCGGTGGCTACTATGATTTCGTCAATGCCTTTCGTACGGCCGAAAATCGCATCGGCACCGTCACCGGCACGCCGGGCTTTATCACAACAACGCCGCATCCGCCGACGCGACACGAAGTGCCCGACAAAAACTACGTGCAGACGCGTAACCTGAAGTTCGGCTTCATGCACAGCTTGTCGACCGTTGCAGACGACCGTGAACTCCATGTCGAGGGCATCGAACTGTTCCGCGATTTTCCACGTGAGTTGGCACTGATGAAACAGCAAATCGCCGAGACGCACGCCGAGCACCCGAACCTCCAGGCCCTGCAGCACATCGCCCACAGTCTCTATTGCACGAATCGCCCTGAGCAGTTTCTCGATTCGCGCGTGATCGTCAACGGGACCCATCTCTCGTGGGGTGACGGTGTGGCTTTCGGCAAGGAAAAGCAGGCCGCGGGCTGGCGTTGGTGGGTATTCTACCCAACCCCGGGCAACAGCTTTCATCAGGCACTGATAGACAGCATCGACGTGATGATGGACGACGTCGGACTCGACGGCGGTTTCATGGATGGGTTCCTGGCCGGCTACGGCAGCATGTGGACCGAAGACCGCTGGGACGGACACACAGCCGTAATCGATTTGCAGTCGAAGACGATCCTCCGTAAACGCGGTTCCGTGATGCTGCTGTCACAGCCGTCGATGCTGGCGTACGCCAGGCGGGTCCGCGCCAAGGGCGGCGCCGTCGCAGCGTTACACAGCGTCCTGACCCGCAGTATTGCCGGCGAAAGCTACATCATGTTCGCCAATGAATCGGCCTCAGGCCCTGAAATGCACCTGGCACCGACTGTCATGGCGCTGGGCAATAATCGCGGCTTCAACTCAGAAAAGGCGATCTACCTCGATATGCTCGACAAACTGCAGTGGGGCGAACTGTACATTCATTATACGGACGGACGGCCATTGACGCATGCGTCCTTTGCCTCGAAACAATACCCGATCACATTCGAGGAGATCCGGCCCGGGCTGGTGCGCGGACCGGAACGCATCGTAACATCGAACAGCGGTGCGTATCATTGGCCCGGTGATCGACGCCTGCACCGTGTACACAAATTCGACAGCCGTGGCGTGCCGGTGCGAAATGATTGCGTTACCACTGTCGACCCGATCGGTGTGCGGACCGCGACCGCATTCGAACCCAACGAGTCTGCGGTTATCGTGCCGATCGCCGCAGTATTAAAAACATCGATCGCGGTCAATGTCGTTGTCCTGAACGACGAGCAATCGTCACTTCGAATGCGGCTGAACGGCAATGGTCCCGCGACGTTGCAGATGCAGGTGAACGACCTGCAGCCCTATGAGGTGGTCATCGGGCAACAGTCAACGATAATTCGGTCCGTCGTCGCGTTTGACAAGGACCGGCCGATTCAGCCGATTCTCTCTATACCGCTGCAACTGGCGGGAGAGACGTCCCTGGTCATCCGTCCCCAACGCCCGGGCCGAGCGCAATGATCATCGACGGCCATGCTTATCTTTTCGAGTCGCCGGATAGTTCTCGCGGGTACATGTCCGGCGCCGAGCACATGAAGTGGCATCAGGTGGCGTACGCTCATCACCACCAGCCGTGCTTTCGCGTGGACGATCGCAGCTGCCCGGGTGACGCGACGGTCCTTGCCCCCGACCAGGCGACGCCGCTGGACCAGCTGCCGGACAAGAATTTTCGTTTCGACAAGACCGCGGGGCGTTTTCTCTGGGAGCACGACGGCGAGACCTACACGAAATATTGCTGGCCGCCCGGACTGCGCGACGGTGCATTCACGCCCGCCGACCTGATCAGTGCGATGGACTACTGCGACGTCGACGTCGCGCTCATTCACACCGACCCGTCGCTGGTCCGGGACAGCGGCTTCCTGGCCGAGTGCGTCACAGACTATCCGGAGCGGCTCCGCTGCATGGCGCCCGTTGAGGAATGGCGGCTGATCGATGACTGCAGCGCGGTTATCACAGAGCTGGAAACCGCGATTGCGGACCACGGTCTGCATGCGATCAAATTCACCCCGACGTACTGGCGCAGCGATGAGCCGTGGAACGAAAGCACCTACACGCCCTTCTGGGAAGCGGCAACACAACTCGACGTACCTGTATTCTTCACACTGGGTTGCGGACCGGGCGCGAGCGACACCGGCGCAACCCGCGAACAGTTACAGCGCGGCTATCTGGATGAACACCGCATTCTCAGCCGCTGGATGGAGCGATATCCAAACATCATCTGTGGCCTGACCCACGGCTTCCCATGGCGGCTTTTCTTGGAGCAGGACAGGATTGTATTGCCCGACGAAATCTGGGAGCCGTTCCAGAATCCCAACTGCAATCTCGAACTCTGTTTCCCGATTCGAATCGGCGACCTCTTCGATTTTCCGTATCGTGAAGTCTGGCCGACGCTGGCGGAGATGGTCGAACGGATCGGTGCAAAGCAGTTGTTCTGGGGCACGGACATGCCGTTCCAGAATCGCTTCTGTACGTATCGTCAGTCGCGCCTCTGGATCGAGAAGTACTGCGACTTCCTTTCAGACGACGAACGCAAAAACATCATGGGTGGCACGATGCAGCGTGTCCTGGGGCTGTAGCCACATATGACGAACTATCGCAAGAAAACCTTCCTAAACGCACTGGCGCCTTTGCTGTTCGCAGCCCAGGTGACTGCCGCGGCCACCTTCGAAGACGTGACCGCCGAAGTCGGGTTGCAGGGGATGCACGGCTATCATTCGGCCTGGGCCGATTTCGACAACGACGGCTGGGTAGACCTGCACGAGTACAAACACGTCTGGCGCAACGTCGGTGGCCGCTTCGAGTTCGTTGCCCAGATCGGCGGTGTCGGTGTATGGGGCGACTACGACAACGACGGCTTGCCCGATATCTTCTGTGCCAGGGACCAGAAGCTGTATCGCAATGTCGATGGCCATTCATTTGTTGACGAGACCAAACACCTGCCGTCCTTCGATATCGGCCGACCCTGGTCTGCGGCCTGGGCGGATTTCGACAATGACGGTCACCTGGACTTCTACGTGACCGGATTCGAAGGACCGAATATGTCGCCCTATCATCACGACACGCTGATACGCAACAAGGGCAACGCTACTTTCGAACAAGCCTGGACAACACCCGTAACGCAACCGGCACGCGGAGTCAGCACCTGCGACTTCGATGAAGATGGCGATGCGGATATCTACGTCTCGAACTATCGCCTCGAGCCCAATCTCCTGTGGCGCAATGAAGGAAAGGCGCACGAGGGGCAAGGCGCGTCACAGTTTTCCAACGTCGCGACAGCATACGGCGCGACCGGTGGCCGGGCTCACACAATCGGCTCCGCCTGGGGCGACCTTGACAATGACGGCCATATCGATCTGTTCGTCGCCAACTTCGCGCATCCCGGGCAGCCACAGTCAAAGTTCCTTCGCAACCTGGGGCCGAAAGGCGATTGGACATTCGAGGACATGAGCAAAACGGCGGGACTGGCGTGGGTCGAATCGTATGCTTCACCGTCTTTGGCCGATATCGACAACGACGGTGATCTCGACCTGTTCATCACCAGTATCTATAGCCCGGACACCTGCGTCCTTTATCGCAACAACACGGTCGGCCCCGGCGAACCCTGGACCTTCACCGACATCACGCATGCTGTCGGGCTCTCGGGTCTGGTCGAGAGTTATCAGGGCAATTGGGCCGATTTCGACAATGACGGTGATCTCGATTTGGTCGCCGACAAAAAGCTGTTCCGCAACTCCGGCAATGCCAACAACTGGTTGAAGCTCCGGCTCGAAGGGACGACAGTGAATCGCTCGGCGATCGGTGCGCAGGCGCGAGTTTTCCTGAACAACCGGATCCTGACCCGTCAGGTCGAGGGCGCAACCGGGGAGATGAATCAAAATGATCTGACGCTGCACTTCGGGCTGGGCAAGCATAAGGGGCCGGTCACTGTCAAGGTTGCCTGGCCGGGCGGCAGGAAGCAGACAGTTACAGCCGCCGTCAACACTACAACTACAATCCGGCAGACACGATAAGGCGCCGCCGGTGTTTCTTGTGGACCTTCATTAATACTGCGCTGGGGTGGCTGACAGTCTATACCTTCGTACTGCGATGCTGCCATGCAGTGGAAAGGTTCAGCAGAATGGTGACTGCATTGCCTTGCGGTACACTGCAAAAAGTCACGCGTACACTATAATAGATGCGGACAATGAAAAGGAGTTTTCCATGAGCACGAAGATCCGCTGGGGCCTGCTTGCTGCCGGCAATATTGCCCACGTTTTCGCGGCCGGCGTACAACACTGCGAGCTGGGTGTCCTGCACGCGGTCGGCAGCCGTGACCTGGACCGTTCGAATGCGTTTGCCGACGAGTTCGACATCCCTCAACGCTACGGCAGCTACGACGAGCTTCTCGCCGACCCCGATGTCGACGCTGTCTACATCTCCACGCTGCATCCGCAGCATGCCGAATGGGCGATCAAGACGGCGGAAGCGGGAAAGCACATGCTGTGCGAGAAACCGTTGGCCATGAATGCGGCCGATGCTGCGGCGATCATTGACGCGGCACAGCGTCACGATGTTTTTCTCATGGAAGCGTTCATGTACCGTTGCAATCCACAGACGGCCCGGCTGGTCGAGTTGCTGCGGGAAAAGTCGATTGGTGAGGTGCGGATGATCCGTGCGTCCTTCGGGTTCAATGTCGGCGACAAGTACGAAGGCCGAGCGATTGCCCATGAGCATGGCGGCGGCGGCATCCTCGACGTTGGCTGTTACCCCGTGAGCATGAGCCGGCTGATCGCCGGTGTGGCAAGTGGCCTGGACTTTCTCGATCCGGTCGATGTCCAGGCGAGCGGCCATCTCGGTTCGGCTGCGACCGATGAATGGACCGCCGCTCTCCTCGAGTTTCCGAACGGCATCGTTGCGGAGATCAGTACCGGTGTACGCCTGGCCCTGGACAATGTAGTGACGATTTTCGGCAGTGACGGCATGATACACCTTCCCTCGCCATGGTTCTGCAGCGGTAACGAAGGCGGCAGCAGCACGATCGAGATCACCCCCTCCGGCGAACCGTCACACATCGAAGAGGTATCCTGTGACGGCTGGCTCTACGGCCTCGAGGCGGATGTTGTGGCGCGCAACATCGAAAACCGCCAGTCGCCCTCGCCAGCGATGAGCTGGGCCGACACGATGGGCAACATGAGAACGCTCGATGCCTGGCGCCGCTGCATTGGCCTGACCTACAACGATGACCTGCCGGAGGGCCGGCCACGGACCGTCAGCGGACGATCGTTGCAGAAGGCGTCCGACGCCCCGATGCAGTACGGCACCATTGCCGGCCTGGATAAGCCGGTGTCCCGCCTGGTCATAGGTTGTGATACCCATAACAACTATCCGCACCTGGAAGTTCTTTTCGATGCCTACTTCGAAGCCGGCGGCACGACCATTGACACCTCCTTCCACTACGGCGCGCTCAGGGAGGAGTTGCTGGGCCAGTGGATGAAGACGCGTGGTGTGCGTGACGATCTGGTCATAATCGCCAAGGGTGCCCACTCGCCGAACTGTTTCCCGGATACAATGACCGAGCAGCTGGCACAATCGCTCGAACATATGCAGACCGACTATGCGGACATCTATATTTTGCACCGTGACAACCCGGACGTGCCGATCGGTGAATTTGTCGATGTCCTCAATGAGCATGCCGATGCGGGGCGCATCGGCATTTTTGGCGGCTCCAACTGGACGATCGATCGATTGCGTGCAGCCAATGAGTATGCCGCGGCCAACGGCAAGCGTGGATTTTCCGTCGTCAGCAATCAACTCAGTCTGGCGGTGATGAACAGTCCGGTGTGGGAGGGCTGTATCTCTGCCAGAAGCGAAGCATGGTCCGCCTTTCTGCAGGAAAGCCAGATGGCGCTGCTGCCGTGGTCGAGCCAGGCTCGCGGCTTCTTTGTGCCGGACCGGGCGGCGCCGGAGAAGCGGGACGACGAGGAGATAGTGCGATGCTGGTACAGCGACGACAACTTCGAACGGCAGCGACGCGCCATCGAGTTGGCAGAGAAGAAGGGCGTCCTGCCGATCAACATTGCCGGTGCCTGGGTTCTGCAGCAGCCGTTTACGCCGTTCGCGCTGTTCGGACCGCAGCACTTGTCGGAACTGCGTTCGTCACTGGACAGCCTCGCCGTCGAACTGACGGCAGAGGAAATAGCCTGGCTCGACCTGGCGGAGTAACGCCAGGGTTTGATTTTTTGAAGGCGGCAGGCGGGTGCCTGCCTTCAGGCCAGGGGATTTCGCGGCACGACGCCGGCATTGACGATGTTTTTCTCCGGCGGCATCCGCCCGGCCAGTACCGCTGCGACGTTTGCCACCGCGGTGATCGACACATCTTCCCGGGACTGCTGCGAGTATGATGCGCTGTGCGGTGTCAGGATGACGTTGTCCAGGTCGAGCAGGGGGTGCTGGAGCGGACATTGTTTGGTGTCTGCGAAGACGTTGAACGACTCGAAAACGTCGAGACCAGCGCCGCCGATACGCCGTTCGCGCAACGCCTCGATCAAAGCCTTTTCATCGACGATCGCGCCGCGCGCTGTGTTGATCAGGAATGCCGTCTGCTTCATTTTACTAATCGCTTTGCCGTCCAGCAGGTGATGTGTCGCTTCGGTCAACGGCAGGTGCAGCGAGATGTAATCCGATTGCGTCAGGAGCGTGTCCAGGTCCACTAGCTCGACGCCGAGTCTGTCGGCCTCCGGGTTCTCTGCCGCGCGCCTGCGACGGGTTGCGATCACCTTCATGCCGAATGCATTTGCGCGCTTCGCAACTTCCTTGGCGCTTTGCCCGAACCCAATCAATCCCAGTACGCTCGATGAAAGGCGCTGGTTGCAGTCGTATTGTTCGAGCAGGTCCATGAACCGTCCTTCGCGTTGAAACGCCCGGCTCATCAGCGGCAGATTCCTCGCCAGCGCCAGCATCAGCATCATCGTGTGATCAGCCTGTTCGGGGACGCAGAAGTCCGGCACGTTGGTCACCAGTATGCCCATCTCGGTTGCTTTCGCTACGTCGACCTTGTCGGTGCCGGCGCCGATTCGTGAGATCACCCGGCACTTCGACAGGCTCTCGATCACCGCGGTCGGCAGCGATGTGGATATGACATAGAGCACATCGCAATCGGCGGTGTGCTCTATGATCGCTGCCGGTGTGTTGGCCTCGACCGCTAGCAATTCGTAGCACTGCTGTCGATGCAGCGCGGCTTCGAATTCACAGATCGGAAACAACTCCGAATTCAGACGTACGACTTTGGCGTTCATGGGTACAGGCAATATACGCGTCGGAGGAAGTTGCGCCGTTATTTTTGAAAAATCGCCATGGCCAGATAACCTTCGCCAGCCCGTCTTCCAGTCGCCGACAAAGCCCGTTTTTATGTGTTGCCGGTTCGAGAAGTATTGTCGACTCGTAACACATGTGAGACTCAGCTATGTTTGCACGGCGCCGCCGTGATGGGCTGGACCATTTCGATTCACACGGCTGCAAGGAGTATAACAATGGCAAAGCGTGACTGGTGGGACAAGGAATTTCGAACCCTGCTGACGCTCGGCGAAAGCACAACGGCCGGCGGTTGGTCGAGCTGTCGCGAGCGTTGCTGGGCCTCGCAGCTGGCAGGGTTGATCAACGAATTTCAACGTGTGCCCGTGCAGTTCGTCAACATGGGGATCGGCGCCAACGTGATCTCCACGAAAAGCCCGCCATACGAGAAGAGCGGCAAGCCGGCCGCGGACGAGCGGCTCGACGCGCACGTGCTCGACAATGCGGCCAACGGGCGTCCTCCCGATCTGCTGGTCATTTCGTACGGGCTCAACGATGCTCGCGGCGGCACGCCGATCGACCTTTTCTGCGACTGCATGAAAGACATTATCCGGCGTGTGCGCGAACGTATCCAGCCGCTGATTGTCCTGATGGGACCGTATTACATGAACGATTTCCAACTTGGCGGCGGAGTGTGGAGCCACGCCGACCTCGATCTCTTCTATCAGTACAACGAGGCGATCCGCGCTGTCGCCGAAGAAACGGACTGTCTGTTCGTCGACCTGCTCGAGTCCTATCGCGATGCCGACTGGCTTGTGCATCACGACGGTTGTCATGCCAACGACCTTGGCCACCGCGTCGTTGCCAACAAAGTGTTCGAGATCCTTGCCAGCAACTGTTCAGGTCTCGCCAGGGAGACGCAGGAACTGGAAAAGGATATTCTGCCATGGCGCGACGAATCGACGCTCCAGTCTAAATCTTAGAAGGATGAAAACGACCGTGGCTGCAGCCACGCTAGAGCGGCCGAATGTCGGTGCGAGAATAGTTAACCCATTGATAAGGGTCCGATTATGAAAGCGATCATGGTCATGTTCGATTCTTTGAACCGGCACATGCTGGCGCCATATGGCTGTGACTGGACGCATACCCCGAACTTCCAGCGGCTTGCACAACACACCGTCGTCTTTGACCGCAACTACATCTGCAGTATGCCCTGCATGCCGGCCCGTCGTGATTTGCACACCGGGCGCCCCGGTTTTCTGCATCGCGGCTGGGGCCCGCTCGAGCCGTTCGACGACTCGATGCCGGCTATCCTGAAGGATAACGGCGTGCACAGCCATCTGGTCACCGATCATTACCACTACTTCGAGTGCGGCGGTGCCAACTACCACACGCAGTACGCGACGTGGGAGTTTGTCCGCGGTCAGGAAGGCGATCCCTGGAAAGGCCGGCCCGACCTCGACCTTTCCAAGCCCGGTCCGGACTCTGCCGGGCAGTGGGGCCGCCAGGACGTTGTCAACCGCTTGTACATGCCGGACGAAGCCAGACACTATCAGACACGCACCTTCGATCGCGGACTCGAATTCCTCGACGACAATCACAGCACCGACGACTGGTTCCTGCAGATCGAAAGTTTCGATCCGCACGAGCCGTTCTTCGCGGCGGAGCGTTTTCGAGATCTCTTCCCGGACGATTACACAGGTGCTCTATCCGATTGGCCGCCATACGGCGACCTGGAGGAGAACTCCTGTGCGCACATGATCGATCACTGGCGCAATGCCTATGCATCGCTGTTGGCGCAATGTGATGCCAGTCTCGGACGCGTGCTCGACAAGATGGACGCGCTCGATCTGTGGTCGGATACGATGCTCATCGTCAACACCGATCACGGTTTTCTGCTCGGCGAACACAATCACACAGCGAAAAACGTCATGCCGTTGTGGCAGGAACTGGCAAACACGCCGTTGTTCGTCTGGGATCCGCGAGTCGGCCGCCGGGGCGAGCGCTCTGACTGCCTGACATCGACGATCGACTGGGCGCCGACGATCCTCGATTACTTCGGCCGGCAACCGACGCCCGACATGCTCGGCCGTTCGCTGCGGCCCTGTCTCGAGGACAACAGCCCGGTCCGTGACTATGCCATCTTCGGATACCACGGGCACTATGTCAATGTCACTGACGGTCGATTCGTATACATGCGCCCTGCAGCGACCGACAACAACAGCCCGCTTCGCACCTACACGCTCAGTCCGTTCAATATGAATGTACCCTACGAGCTGGAGCAGTTGCGGTCGATGTCCGGACCGCAGACGTTTGCTGCGACCAAGGACGTCGAGGTGCTGTGCTACGAAGCCGGGGCGGGTGCTGCGGGTGTGATGAATCGTTTTGGTACACTGCTGTACGATGTCGTTGCCGACCCGCAGCAGCAGAATCCGATCGACGACGAGGAGCAGGAGCAACGCCTGCTGTCGGCGATGGTCGAGATGATGACCGAGATGGATGCGCCGCCGGAGCAATACGAGCGGTTGGGTATAGAGCTGCAACCAAGGTAGAACGGCTTCCTGTGCCCGTTCATTACCGACTTGTGTCTATGCCGACGTTAGCGCCGCCAGTGCGGAGTTGAATGTCGCGCTGGGGCGCATTGCCTGTTCCATCAGCTCCGGATCGGGCAGATAGTACCCGCCGATATCCACGGACGGCCCCTGCACCGCAATCAGTTCGTCGACGATTTTCTGCTCGTTGTCGGTGAGCTGGACGGCGAGATCTTTGAAGCGGTTCTGCAAGTCCTGGTTGCGGGTCTGCTCGGCGAGGGCCTGCGCCCAGTACAATGCCAGGTAGAAGTGGCTGCCGCGGTTGTCGAGCTCGCGGACCTTGCGCGACGGCGACTTGTTGGTGTCGAGGAACTCGCCAATCGCGTCGTTGAGCGTGTCGGCGAGAACCAGTGCTTTTTCGTTGTTCGTCTTGGTGCCGAGATCCTCGATTGAAACCGCCAGCGCCAGGAATTCGCCGAGCGAGTCCCAGCGCAGATGGCCTTCCTTGACAAACTGCTGGACGTGTTTTGGTGCCGAGCCGCCGGCGCCGGTTTCGAACAGCCCGCCGCCGGCCAGCAGCGGAACGATCGACAGCATCTTGGCGCTGGTGCCGAGCTCAAGGATCGGAAACAGGTCGGTCAGGTAATCGCGCAGGACATTGCCGGTCACGGAGACGGTGTCCTTGCCGTCGCGTGCCCGTTCGCAGGTGAAACGCGTCGCCTCGACCGGCGGCATGATCCGGATGTCGAGGCCGTCGGTGTCGTGCTCCGGCA
>Ga0209402_10000605_pt1 | contig 42345 bp, 37 predicted proteins | sample ArcticOcean_MG_C_3_FD_187437 | JGI IMG/M metagenome (GOLD analysis project Ga0209402, IMG submission 187437) | Marine microbial communities from western Arctic Ocean - ArcticOcean_MG_CB8_126 (SPAdes) (version 2) | ecosystem: Environmental > Aquatic > Marine > Oceanic | place: Arctic Ocean... | reverse complement strand
TTTTTCATCCGGGGAAAGTTCAGAGACATTCGGCAAACATTCGACCATCTGGTAAACTCCTTACCAGACGCTCCTACCGAAATCACCAAATCCAGTCCATACCAATCGCCGGTGAGTAGTAACGTTCTTCCCAGTGTTGCAGCGGAGATTCCGGATCTGCTGCCCGATCCGGACGGTCAGTCGGCCGATTAGAGGAAGCCTGTCAAGGTGTTCATTCTGCTGGGGCAATCGAACATGTTGGGCTTCGGCCGAGTCGCCCCGGCGGACAAGCAAGGCACGCTCGAATACATGATCAAGGAGAAGGGCAGTTATCAGCATTTGGTGGATGACGAAGGCCAATGGACCGAGCGGAAGGACGTGCGCTACGTCCATGTGATGGATAGAAGAGGCGTCGACTACCGCGACATGGAGAACTTCGCCGACATGAAAAACCAATGGCTGAGGGTGAAGGGCAACTTCGGTCCGGAACTTCAGTTCGGCCACATTATGGGCCACGCGTTCGATGAACCGGTCCTCATCCTCAAGGCGTGCATTGGTAATCGCAGCCTGGGCTGGGATTTGCTTCCTCCGGGCAGCAAGCGGTTCCAGTTCGACGGCAAGACGTATGCAGGCTACAAGGACAATCCGCTCTCATGGGTTGAAGGCGAGCCGAAGAAGGAAGTCAAATGGTATGCCGGCCGGCAGTACGATGCCGACACCAGCCACGCCAAGGCGGTCTTGAAGAACCTGACCAAGTACTACCCGGGCTACAAAGGCCAGGGTTACGAAGTCGCCGGCTTCGTCTGGTGGCAGGGGCATAAAGATCAAAACGCAGCACATGCCAGTCGCTACGAACAAAACCTGGCGTACCTCATCAAAGTCTTGCGCAAAGAGTTCGACGCGCCCAAGGCCCCGTTCGTTCTGTCGACCATCGCCTTCGAAGGCGACAACCTCAGCGGCCACGGCCTGACGGTCGCAAAGGCTCAACTTGCGGTCAGCGGAGAGACGGGCAAGTACCCCGAGTTCAAGGGCAACGTGAAAACCATCGACGCGCGACCGTTCTGGCGGGAAAAAGAAGTCTCCCCAAGCGGCGCTGGATATCATTACAACCACAACGCCGAAACGTACATGGAAGTCGGCAACGCCCTCGGCCGGGCAATGGCAGAGCTGCTCAGCAACAAGAAAGAGTGACCGGACCGACGCGGGACGAAAACTCAACGGTTACGGACACCGGGCCGACGTGCATGCGGCCTTGGGAACTCCCATTGCCAGCGGACAGGACGCCGAGCACGTCTACGAAGATTTCTGCTTCCGCGGCAAAGTCCACGATCTCGGATCGGCCCAGGGAGCGAGAATGGTTAGTACCCTTACGCTCGGCCTCTCCGAATTCATCGTCGTCCCCATCATGCTTGCCGATCTCCCCCGGCAACTTTGCGAAACCCACGACCTGCGGTACTACTACGACGAATCCTGGCAAGTCGGGCGGCATGAAGAACGCGAAGAGTAGGGTCAATTTGGACGGAATTGCAGAAATCGGTCTGGACAGGAATGCCGGGATCCCTACAATCCCGTCGCTTCCTTGAAAGGCGTTTCCGAAAAAGTTTGAAACATCCCGTGGAATCGCCTCGAAAACCAACCCCGCCGGTTTGCTGAGCCAGTCACTTGGATTGCTCAGTTGAGGAAGGACGTTCACTTCTCAGTTGATCCCGTCCCGAACGTCATTTTTTTGACAAACCGAGAGACCGTGAACAGCGGATTTCGCCCAAATGGCGAATCTGCCTGCGTCTCCCGACCCAGACATTGACCCGACTCAGACATTGAAACGAGGACCCGTCGTATGTACTCGAGACAGTGGGCATTTTGTATCGTTTGCGGTTTGACAGTGATGACCGCCATCGGTTGCTACTCCCATTATCCGTCATCCGTCTACGGCCCAGGCGGTTATCCGGGCACGTACGCGGCGCCACCCGGTGCAGGTTACCCGCAAGGCGGGACGTATACGCTGCCTCAGAATGCGCCGCTACAAGGATCGGGAGCATCGCTGACTCCAAACGGTTCGTTCCAATCACAATCACCGTCGGCCAACGGATCGACGAATCGCTGGCAATCGAGCGGTTCGGGCGGAGACGCCCCCGCGTATGATTCGGCGAAGAACCCAGCACCAGCAGCCGGCAACAATAACCCTGTGCCGAATTACAATGATCCAAACGGTGGAAACGGAGCGCCAGACGAACCGTTCGGTCGCACCGACAACTTCGGCGACACCGAACCTTTCGACAGCGATCCACCGGCGAGCAAAGCGCCAGCCGGGACGCAAGAGCCGACGAGCCCCTTCGGATCGGACGATGATAAAGCGTCGCCGTTTGATGATGACGGAGCCGCCTCGAATTTCAATGAGCCAGTCCCCTTCGACGAGAATGCGCCGTTCGTAACGCCGAAGACTCCACTCACGCCGGTTGCTTCAATTCGCAACGTTTCCGATTCGTCGGAAGTTGTGACCGCTGCTTCCAGCCCGTACAAGTACGATCGCGAGAAATTCCAGTGGCTCCGCGGCGTTGTCGATTACGACAGCGAAGCGCGCAGTTGGAACATCATTTATAACGTCGAGCCCGATCAACAGGACCAATTCGGCGGCAGCATTGTTCTGGCGGGGGCCGACGAATTCGAGACGCTACAGAATGACGACGTGATTCTGGTCGAGGGCGGAATCGACGCAAAACAGCTCGACGCACTCGGCAAGCCGATGTTTCGAGTCGATCGTCTCGTGCGACTGGAGCCAGTCAATTAACAAACCCGGCGATTCGTCGATCGATCCCAATTGAAATTGTCTCATCAAGCAGCACCGTCACTCGGCGGTGCTGCTTTCTTTCGTAATGCCCACGACCAGTTGATGACCATCTGCAAGCGACGCTTGACAGCGTTTGCCGGAATACCATAAATCGAGGTAACAGAGTATTGGTGGGTCGCCTGCGGAAAACCGCAGAGAGTCTATTTTTCCGAGATCATCATCGAGGTCGTCGCGTGTTGCATAAGGTGTTGTTTACATTGGCGTGCCTTGTGCTCCCGGTAATTTGGGGCGTGCTGGTCAATTGGCTGTTCAATTTGTGGCGGGGACGAACTGTCCACAATGAGAACGATGAGCCGATTTTTCCCGACTACCAAATCTGAGGGGCTGTCGGCATGACCGCAGACCTCGCGGAAATATTTCAATCGGCAATGACGCTGCTGCCGGCCCTGTTTGCAGGGGCGGGCGTCGGATTTCTGTCCGGGATGTTCGGCGTCGGTGGCGGCTTTCTCATCGTCCCCGTGCTGAACCTCGTGCTGCGCGTCGATATGGAATTGGCTGTCGGCACGGGGGCGTGTCAGGTTCTCGGACCGGCAACAACCTCGCTGCTTGCCCGGCGTGTCGATCTGCGGAACACCCGGTTGCCGCTGACAATTACCGGCGGGTTGCTGGTCGGCGTCTTCAGCGGCGCGCATGTGCTGGAACTGGCCAAACTCAAAGGCACGGTTGTTCTCTCTGGAAGAGAGGTCGATGCCGTCGAGTTGATGGTGCTGGCAATCTATTTTGCGCTGCTGTTGGGCATTGGCTGTTTTGCCTTTTGGGAAAGCCGCAGAGAGCAATCGGACGGTCCGCGCATGCTGGGCCGAATTGCCAACTGGCGGATTCCTCCCTACGGCGAATTTGCAGAATTTGAACGGCGAACGGTGTCAATTGTTGTCCTCGCCTGGTTTGGACTGGCGGTTGGGTTTGTCTCCGGGTTGTTGGGAATGAGCGGCGGGCTGATCCTGATGCCCGGGCTGATTTATCTGCTGGGAATGAAGACGCAGAACGCTGTCGCCAGTTCGCTGGTAATTGTGTGGATCGTTTCCTTTCAAGGAACCATCGCCCACGCCTGGCACGGAAACATCAACTTGCCGCTGGTGGTTGCCCTGTTAATTGGTGGAACCATCGGGGCACGCATTGGCTCAGAAGCGGGCCTCAAACTGCGCGGCCGAAATCTGCGTCGCCGATTCAGTTTGATGCTGCTGATTACCGCCGCGCTGATCGGCGCGAGTCTGTTGCGACTGCTCGCAGCTTGAAATCCACCCTGTGTGCGAAAAAGCCCACGGGCCGCCGCTCGTAGGATCTCAAATGGGCGCAACTCTCCAACCACCTCAATTGCGTGGACCGGCGTGCGAGTTGCGAGGCGATCCGGTATGCTGAAAAAACAAGCTTTGAATTGCCCCCCCAAAGCCGCCGGGCCGCGTCCCGGCGGAACCTCCTACCGCGAAAGACAATCCCATGTGTTGTTCCAACAGTTGGTTAACAATCGGTGCCCTCATGGGCGCGTTGGGTGTCAGCATGGGCGCATTCGGCGCGCACGGTGTCGATTCGTATTTCGCGAAGAAGTACGAAGGCCGAACCCACCAGATCCTGGGCAAAGACGTACCCACGGCCGAGAAATTTCTGGGCGACTACAAAACCGCCGCCGACTATCAGATGTATCACGCGCTGGCACTCGTCGCGGTCGGACTGCTGTCACAGGCGAAACCGAAGCGATCACTGCAAGTGGCCGGCTTCTGTTTCGTGGGCGGAATCGTGCTGTTCTCCGGCGGCCTGTATGTTTACACGCTGGCCGATCTGAAATTCTTCGGCATGATCCCCGCACCGATTGGGGGTACGCTGTTCATTGTCGGTTGGATCGCGCTGGCAATTGCCGCCTGTCCGTGTGGAACAAGTGGGACGGAATCTGCCGATTCGTAATCGCATAGCGCGTCGCGCTCCCCGTTGGGTCGCGGCTAAACAACCTTTTTGATGAATTGGAAGAGCACGAAATGCAGAAGCCCGCTTTGATTTTTGATGCACATCTCGACATGTCCTGGAACGCGCTGGAGTTCAACCGCGATTTGATGCTGCCGGTTGCGGAAATTCGCGAGTTTGAGAAGCAGTTCACCGAGATCAATCCCGGCGATGCGACTTGCTCCTGGGTGGAACTGCAGCGCGGGCGCGTCGGCATGACGATCTCGACGCTGCTGCCGCGACTGCATCGCAAGGACGCGCAGTTGTCGCATTATCAATCGCGCGAGGCGGCTTATGGCATCTGTCACGGGCAGTTGGCCTATTACCGTGCGATGGTCGAACGCGGCGTGCTGCGGGAGATTGCCGATAAGGACACGCTCGAAAGTCACGTCGCCGCCTGGGAAGCCGACACCACCGGCGAATTGCCCATCGGTTACATCCTCAGCATGGAAGGCAGCCCGCCGATTCTTTCGCCGTCGCAGATTCCCGAATGGTACGAAGCCGGCCTGCGAATTCTCGGCCCCGCGCATTATGGTCCCGGGCCATATTGCATGGGGACCGGCAGCGAAGGCGGACTGACGGCAGAGGGGCCGGCGTTGCTGAAGGAAATGGACAAGGTCGGCATGTTGCTCGACGTGACGCATCTGGCCGACGAATCGTTTTGGCAAGCGCTCGATGTCTACCAGGGTCCGGTGTTGGCCAGCCATCACAACAGCCGCACGCTCGTGCCGGGCGATCGGCAACTGGACGACAACCAAATCAAAGCACTCATCGAACGCGGCGCGGTCATCGGGGCATCGTTCGACTGCTGGATGATCAAACCGGGCTGGGTCATCGGAGTGACCGATCCGAGAACGGTGTCGTTGGAGGACCTGGTCAATCACACCGATCACATCTGCCAAATCGCAGGCAACGCCAAACATTGCGGCATCGGCAGCGATCTCGATGGCGGCTTCGGCAAAGAGCAAACACCGCACGATCTGGAAACAATTGCCGACCTCTACAAGATCGCCGAGATCCTCGATTCACGCGGTTATAGCCAGGAAGACATCGACGGGATCATGGCGAAGAACTTCGTGGACTTCTTCCGTCGCGCGTGGTCGTAAGTCCCCGGAGTGGAATTAAACTTCCCACCCATAGAAGCCTGAAGCGCAAGCGAAGGAACATGCTCCTTCGCTTGCGCTTCAGGCTTCTATTTCCACGAACCGATGTTCTTACGTGGGAAAGCGGCGAAACTCCCGCCGTCGGAGCGGCGGGCTACCTGCGCTTCAACCGAACAACTGCAACACCGGTTTGCCGCCATCGACGATTGGAGCCGGGCGGTCTTCGACATTTCTAACGCGGGTTTCGGCATCGATTCCGAGCGCGTGATAAATCGTTGCGGCGAGGTCTTCCGGGCTGGTTGGGTTTTCGGTGGCGTATTCGGCGTTGCGGTCGCTGCTGCCGTAGAGGGTGCCGCCGCGAATGCCGGCACCGGCCAATACTGCGGGAAACAGTGTACTCCAGTGGCCGCGTCCCCAACTGCCGTTGGCTTTGGGTGTCCGGCCCATTTCCCCCATCGCCACAACCAGCGTTTCGTCCAGCAAGCCGCGATCATCCAAATCGGTCAGCAAGGCGGATAGGGCCTGGTCGAGTCCGGGGATGAGGTGTTTCTGCAGATCGTTGCTGCTGCGGTGCGAGTCCCAACTGTAGCCGTTAACGCAATCGTAATGCACCGTGGTGAAACGGACGCCCGCTTCGATGAGACGGCGGGCCATCAGCGTCGATTGACCGAACAGGTTACGACCATATGCGTCGCGCAGCTTGGCGGGCTCACGGCGAATGTCGAGTGCGTTGCGAGTTTTTTCCGATGTCACCAGCGATAGCGCCCGTTGTTGAAAACGATCGTAGGCGTCGATGGCGTTGCCCGCATCGAGTGCGCGACGACTGCCGTCGAATTCTTCCAATAGCGACTTCCGGCGGCTGAGCCGGTTGGTGGTTAACTCTTTGTGCTTCACGAGTCCCTGAATGCGGAAGTCGAGTTCGTCGTCGGTGCAGTCGCGGAAGTAGGGATTGTCCTTTCCATCGCGTTTGTCGATCATCGTGGTGACAGGATCGTAACCGCGACCAAGCCAGCCGGCGTATTCGCCCGGCCGTCGCAACTGCACTTTGTATTCTTGCAATCGGCCGAGGAAATTCGGCAGCACAACGTAGTTCGGCAGGTCGCGCTGCAGACGCACCGGCAGACGCTGCGACAGGTAATCGACCACCGTGCCCATCGACGGCCAATCCTTCGGGGTGGCATTGAAGCCCTGCCCGATGCGGATATGCCATTCTTTGCCCGTCTGAATGTAATGGCCGGCGCCGCTGTGGTCGTTGAAGCCATGCGACATATTTCGCACGACGCAGAACTTGTCGGAAACCTGTGCGCTGCGCGAAAGGTGTTCGCTGATCCGTAACCCCGGCGTGCGAGAGGCAACCGGTTTGAACGGGCCGCGAATTTTCGGCGGCGCGTCGGGTTTCATGTCGAACGTTTCGAGTTGGCTCGGTCCGCCGAACAGAAACAGAAAGATGACCGACTTCGCGCGGCCGTTGGTCAGCGGTTGAGATTCCTGCGCGGCGAGCAACTTCGGCAAGCTCATGCCAAGTAGACCAGCACCACCGGCCTGCAGCAGATGCCGTCGGCTCACGCCTTCACAGGTGGCATTCGGTCGGGGAAACAGATCAAGCATGGAGTGGGACTCCGCAAGTCGGGCAATTAACGCGACGCTAACCGTAACGGTAAACAACAGAGTGGCTTGTAGCAAGCGGAGTTGAGGTGATGACTCTGTAGGGATCGGGCTCTGCCCCGATCCGCCGTCGATGGTGCGATCCGGAACGCCGCGGAGGGCGTTCCCTACGCGATGGGACACTTCTCTGGTATCGGCCGCCCTCACGCTGCTTCAGCAGCCTTCGGCTTTGAAGCTGTCCGTCTCCCCCACCCGGGAGTTCGAAGAGAAAAAACCGGGTTTCTGGCGTGAACGATAAATATGTTCATGCGTTCCCTGTTGCAGTGGCGAGAAAACGAATTTCCCAAAAACCTTTGCAATTCTTTCAATATCCCCCTGTGTGCGGCGAATAGCTGGTTGTGACGGGTGGCCAATGTTGGCCGCGGTCAAAACGGGAAACCTTGCGTTCGTGTCCACATTTGGTAGGAGAAACAGCCATGTTGAAGAAAACATTGATTGGGACAGCCATTGCAGCCACATTGGCAGTGTTTGTGTTCGGAAAAGACGTATTCAGCTACGCGACGACGTCGGCGTCGTCGATGCGGGAAGCAGTGAAATCGGAAGTGCCACTCGAATTCGAGATCGAACGGGCACGCAATCTCGTTGGAAACCTCATGCCCGACATTCGTCACTGCATGCACGTGACAGCCGAGCAACAGGTTGACATCGAACACCTGACGGCCGACATCGCCCGCAAGGATGCCGAGATTGGCCGGCAAAAGGGTCAAATTCTGGCACTGCGAAACGATCTGGCCGGTGGCGGCGAAACGTTCGTCTACGCCAGTAGGACGTACTCATCGGAAGACGTGAAACGCGATCTGGCGACTCGATTCGAGCGGTTCAAGTCGGCACAGGACGTCCTGGGTCGCGACAAGCAGATTCTGGTTGCCCGCCAAAAGGCGTTGCAGGCGAATCAGAAGAAGCTGGACGACATGTTTGTCGCCAAGCAGGACCTGGAAGTTAAACTGGAGCAGCTTGACGCCAAGTTGAAGACAATCCAGGCAGCCGAAACCGTCAGCGAACTGGAAATCGACGACTCGCAACTCTCGCAGGCGAAACAGTTGATCAAGGCGCTGAATCGTGAGTTGGACGTTCGCCAGACGACGTTGGACAACGAAGGCAAATTCACCGGCCTGATTCCGGTCGATGCCGCCGACGTCGTTCCGACCAACATTGGTGAGCAGATCGACGACTACTTCGGCCCGACCAAGACCGAAGAAGAGCCGGATGTCATTCGGATCGAAGCGGCCGCGCTGTAAACCAGCCGGCCCGCCCGTCGGGACAAGGACGCAAACCCGGCAGTGGGAGTCTGGATCAACAGACCCTGCTGCCGGTTTCCCTTGTTCACCGGATGCACGAGACGATGAAAAAACGAGCGAAAAACAACCTTTACGATGAACCACACACGGCAATAATTCGTTAATCTTGGGGAGTGAGACGAGCAGCGGAACCGCGAAACCGCAGGAACGCAGCCGTCGAAACTCGAACTATTATGAACGTTGCAACCATGACACACGAAGCCGAGCAGAGTGCGGGAAACATTGAAAGCCCGCGGCAGATGCTGTGGATCGACAGCGTCGGCTCGTTCCTGTTGTGCCAGGGTGAGCAGACGACGATTGGCGGACCGCAGGGGAGCAGCGAGTCGGCTGATTTGTCGCTGCTGGCGAACCTTTCGCGACGGCATGCAACACTAATCCGCAGCGGCGACGGTTACCTGTTGGAAGCACATGCGGCCGTGCAGGTGAATGGTCGCAACGTCAACGGAAGAATCAACTTGAGCAGCGGTTGCGAGATTCTGCTGGGCGAAAACGTGCGGCTGCGATTTCAGCTGCCCTCAGCACTCAGCGCAACGGCAACCATCGATTTTCTAAGCGATCATCGGCCCGACCGAAGCGTCGACGGCGTAATTCTGATGGACGAGACCTGTCTGTTGGGACCGGGGCGGGAAAATCACGTGCGGTGTCCCGGATGGCTCGAATCGGTCTTGTTGTTTCGTCGGGGCGGATCGCTGTGGTGTAAGTCGCGAGCGGAAATCTGCATCGACAACGAGCCGGCCGTACAGCCGCGCGAGTTACATGCGGGCAGCGTTGTCGCCGGTGTTGATATGCGGTTTCGGATTGAACCGGTTGAGGAATAGTGAGAGTGATTGCCCGTTGGGGCAACATTTGTCGTGACACCATTCAGCAGCGTAGGAGAGCAACTGTGGCAATTGCCGGCATCGCAATCTTGTTGATCTGGCTGATTACGGCGGTGTTGGGCATCGCGTCATTCGGATTCTGGATCTGGATGCTGATCGACTGCATTACGAAGGAACCCAGTGAAGGCAACGATAAACTGATCTGGATACTGGTCATCGTTTTCACAAACTTCGTCGGCGCTCCCCTTTATTATTTTGTGCGGCGTCCTGAACGAATTCAAAATTTTTGTCAATAGATTGTCGCCATGAATGTACAATTACCAGATACGATCGCGTACGAGGATCGGCGACCGAAAGCAGGCCAAGGGAACATGAAATTCACCTTTCCCCCAGAATCGACGCCCCTGGATAGGTATACGATCAAGCGCGCGATTCATCGCGGCGGATTCGGCGAGGTGTACTACGCGCTGAGCGACGCAGGCAAAGAGGTGGCGCTGAAGCTACTTCGCAACAACCTGCAGGTCGAACTCCGCGGCGTCAAACAATGCATGAACCTGAAGCACGCGAATCTGGTCACGATCTTCAACGTACAGACTGACGGCGATGGCGATCACTGGATTGTGATGGAATACGTCTCCGGCAAAACTCTGGCGACCGTCATCGACGATGCCGCCGGTCCGCTTTCACCGGAAGTGACGCAGAATTGGCTGACCGGAATGTGCAGCGGCCTGAGTTATCTGCACGACCGGGGCATCGTTCACCGTGATCTGAAGCCGGCCAATGTGTTTGAAGAAGCGGGTACGGTGAAGATTGGCGACATCGGGCTGGCGAAGTTCATCACCGAAAGCCGCCGCAGCGCACAGACCGAAAGCGTCGGCACCGTTTACTACATGGCGCCGGAAGTGGCACACGGCCGGTACGGGAAGGAAGTGGACATCTACAGCCTGGGCATCGTGCTTTACGAGATGCTGACGGGCCGCGTTCCCTTCGACGGGGAATCGACCGCAGAAATCCTGATGAAGCACTTGACCGAAAAACCCGATCTCTCGCCGTTGCCCTCACGACTGCGGCCGGTGTTGGCGCACGCGCTGGAAAAGGACCCGCTCAAACGGACTCCGACCGCCGCCGGGCTTCTCACCGAATTCAACAATGCGCTGCAGGGAATTGAAGTGGCGACGGAGATTCCAGAGGAGTCGTTCGCCGGCGCCAACGTTTCACCCATTTCGAGGGAAGAGACGGCCAGAAAGCATCGCAAGAATGCTAGAAATTTGCGTCGAGAGGCGCGCAAGGCAGCAGAAGCAGCCGCCAAGGCGGCCCGTTATGAACACAAGGCAGATCGCAAACGAAGGCGAGCACAAAAGCATGCGAATCGCGCTGCCGGTTTGGAATCGAATGACCACGAACGACAGCGAACTCGACACGATCCCAGCTCGACGCGAAATGACAATAGCAGCCACGACTCGCCGTTGGCCCTTGCAGTAAAATTGACTGCCGTGCTGATGGTGCTGGTGGCGTTGTTCGCACCAGGGCGGGCATTTGTGTCGGTACGCTTGCTGTTTGTCGGCGGCATTGTTGCTGCGTTTGCTTATGGGGCGATTCGCCTGTTCGGTTTGCTGACCGTTCCGCTCAAGGGTGGCGACACATCGCCAACCGCGGTGGAAAACGGAACGCCGGGACAAGCGATTCCGCTGCAACCGGTGGTCGCACGGCATGTGCGTCAGTTGACTCCGGAAACCCTGCGTTCGATTCCATTGCGACATCGGGTGGCCGATCTCACCGGCACGATGACATACGCCGTCCCGGTGACGGCGATTGTCACCGTCGGTTTGTGGGCGATGATGCCGGGAATGTTTGGCTACGGCGATGTGGGCCACTTCGCCCTGTTCGCCATCACAACCTTGCTGGGAGCATGGGCCGTGTTGGTGCCATCAAAATTGTGGGAAGGCACATCGGTGCAGTCGCATGTTCGCCGTTTGACATTAATCGGCGCGGGTGCACTGGTTGGAGCGGCTGGTTTTTGTCTGCATCAGAGTTTGATGGCCGACGTTTCCTTCGGCTTCTCGGCTCACAACGATGTTGCTGCATTGTTTAGAAATGCAGGTTCGCGGAGTCTTTTGAGCGGTGGATTTCAGCCGACGTTGGTTGGCTACATGGTGTTTTTCGGTGCGTTGTTTGGTGTGCGTCGCTGGTGGCGACATAGCGACTCGTTCCGCAAGAAGCGAATTCGCGTTGGTTCGCTGTTGTTAACGGGACTGGCCGGATTCGTGCTGCCGCTCATTTTCGCTTTCCCACAAGCGTGGGGGTTGATGTGGGCCATCGCTATCTCGTTGGTTGTGCAGCTTTCATCAGCCTGTGCGACGCCGGAAGATCGTCAGCGACTGATGGAGGCACGTGTCGATGTATCGTAAAACATCTGGAAACTGGTTGGATGCAATCTGGAGCAATGCCGAGTTGAAGTACGGCATGAATGAGGACGCAACCATGTTGATTCTAATGCTGGCTGCCGGTCTGGTTGTTGTCGCGGTTGGCATCGGCGTTCACACGTTCTTGAAAGAGCGCGGCAAGAAAGTCTCAGTCGGTGGTGCGGCTTCGCATTTGCTGGCGTTACTCTGGCTGATTCCGATTGCCGCCGTTTGTGTCGTGATTGCATTGCCCGTGCTATTGTATTTCAGTTCCAACCAACCCAGGCCAAGAGCCGACGACGGAACGTATCAGATCGGCCACGATGAATCGTATCAGATCGCGACAACGATTGCGGATAAGTCACCGTTGCCAGTATTAGCTGAGGGAGAGGATGAGTCATCGCCGCCAGACTCCGCTGAGGGTGAGGATGAGTCACCGCATCCGGAGTCCGTCACCGACGAGGTTGCGGCAACGCCCGCACGTCCCACCTGGGTCGACGCCGGCGAAGTCGTCGATGGGTCGCGTCGTCTGGTTGTTGTTCAGAGTCAACAATTCCCCCAGGAGCAGCGTGCCCGGGTGGACGCCTTGCAAGAAGCCATACAGGTTGTCCGCGCCGATTTCCAACAAACGCGCAACGCGCAAGGCCGTTGGATACTGTATCGCTCGCTGGTGAAAAGGGAAGCAGTGAAGAAGACATTCGTCGAACCGATCCAACGAAGCACGGATCTCAATAAATTCACCGTCATTCGCGTTTACCATCAGGTGGAATTATCGGACGACGTGAGAGACGCAATCTTACCGAGCTGGCGAGGCCAGATCGTCGAAGGCCGGTTGTGGATTCTGGGCGGGTTGCTGGGCTTTGTCACCTTGTTGCTGGGAACCGCGGCAACTTACCTGCGGCTCGATATGCTGACCAGCGGCAACTACCGGCGGCGGTTGAAACTGGCATCGGTCTCGCTGGTCGTCGCCAGTGGACTGGTCCTGGCCAATTTCCTGCCACTCATTTAGGCATTGACGATTGAGTATTGACGACTGATTATTCAAACTACAGTGGTCACCCAACGACATTCAATCGTCATTACTCAATCATCAATAGTCAATGCCTATGCCCGCCGATGAAGCCGATCGCCTGTTGGTTGCCCGCATTCGGCAAGGAGAATCCGAAGCGTGGCAGGATTGCATCGAGCGGTATGAGGGGCGGTTGCTGGCATTCGTCGAAAGTCGGCTGAGAAACCGCGCCACCAGCGAAGACGTTGTGCAGGAAACCTTCATGGGGTTTCTGGTCAGCCTGCCAAATTACGACGAGAACACGCCATTGGAATCGTATCTGTTCTCGATTGCCGCTCACAAACTGATCGACGTTTTAAGACGTGAGGGTCGGCGACCGGCAATATCGTTGTTCCTGCCCGATTCGAAGGGCAAAGCGATCGATCCGGTCGGCACGGCCCGTCGCGCTTCGAGCCTGATGCGCAGCGGCGAAGGACGGACGGCCGAACGGCAGGTGATTGCAGACTGCCTGCGCGAGTTAATTGCACGCTGGAACGATCGGCGTGAATTCGAGCGGCTGATGTGCATCGAAATGCTGTTTTCGCTGGGCATGCCCAACAAAGACGCAGCGCGGCGGCTGGACATCACCGAGCAGGCAGTCGCCAACCACAAGCATTTCGTCGTCAACAAACTCCGCGAAGCAGGCGAGCGAGCCCGACTGCGCGACTTCGACCCGGCAGAATTCGGGATCGTGATCGATTGACGCGCAAAGCCCACGGGCTGCGCCCCGTGGGACCGAACGGAGCGTTCTTCCTCTTGCCCTGATCGTTCAATTTGTCCTATGGTCAACGGCATGGAACGCTTGTGGGCGACAAGGCGGCAAACGGAGCGAATGCACGTGCCGTGCCGGATCTCGGCTGAGAGATCGGGTGCCACTGGCGTGTCGCCAGTGCATGCCGTATTGCACTGGCGACACGCCAGTGGCACCCATCAACGGAGCATCTGCCAGAATCTCGTATTCGCGGTGGCGTTCTGTCTGACGGTACCCGGTGTTTCGTCGGCGGCTGACGACTCGACGACAAAGTACTTCGCGCAGATGCGGCAGCGGCGGTTGTTCAGTCTGGCCGAAGGCTATTGTCTGTCGCGACTGTCGGAAGGAAAGTTGTCGCTGGGCCGACGCACGCAATTGACGATCGAACTGTCGCGAACTTTGTCGGAGCATGCCCGGTTTACTTCGGGCAAAGAACAAACCGAATTGTGGCAGCGATCGGCTGCTGCGATTGATGAGTTGCTCAAGAGCAACCCGCAGAATCCGCGGCGGCTGTTACTGGAAACGCAGCGTGCTTTTTCACTGGCGGCCCAGGGCGAACATCTTCGCTGGCAGGTGGAATTGTTTCCCTATGACAAAACGTTAAAGCCACGAGCGGTTGCCGCCTTCGATCAAGCCGTTTCACAATTGAAGGAATCGGAAAAGACCGCCGCTGAACAACTGCGGAAGACACAGCCGCGACGCAGTGCCAACGCAGATGCGCTTTCACCGTATGAATTGCGCGCGCTGACACATCATTTGGGTTTCCAAATCGGCCAGACGCTCGTCGAGCGGGCGAAACTCGAGCCGGCCGGCTCGCCCGATCGGGTGGCAACGCTGATGCAGGCGGAGTCGTGGTTGAGTCGATTGGCAAAGCGGTCGGCCGAGCAGGCACTCACACTCGACAGCCGTCTGTTGATGGCCGAGTCGAGCCGCATGCGAGGTGATCGAAAGAAAGCGGCAGCCGTTTTGAAGTCGATGCAGTCGGAGAACCTGGCCCGGAAACTGCTCGACCGAATGAAAGCGGTGGAAGCCCGCTTGCGGCTCGACGAAGATCGTGCAACCGACGCCGCCCAACTGTTGTCGCGGTATCGCGTCGAACGATTGCGATTACCGGGTGAATTGCAGTATCTGCAAATCAAGTCGCTCTCGTCGCTGTGGGCCGTCGCCGAGGGACGAAAACAAGACGATCTTGCCACACAGTTGATGGAGCAGATTGAGGCGCATGCCGACCGGGCTGAAGCGGAAGTCGGCGGGTTCTGGGCGTACCGCTGTCGACTGCTGGTCGAGACGATGCGGGAAACAAAACGTTACGGCGTGGAATTGGCAACGGTCGTGCGGGAAGCGAGATCGAACTACAGCGCGGGGCGGATCGATGAAGCCGTTGAAGCGTATGGCCGCGCATACGATGCGGCAGAGCGCGGCGGCAGTGACGAAATTGCGATGGAGATTGGCTACACCCGGGCGTCGGTGCAACTTCAGTCGAAAGACTTTATCGCGGCTGCCGTGGGTTTTGAGCAGTTAGCCAGCCGATATCCGAAGAGTTCTCAGGCGGCGACGGCTCACCTGTTGTCGGCGTACAGCCTGGGTAGAGCCTACGAGCAAAAACGGACGAAGTTGCGACGGGAGAAGTACACCGACGCCCTCGTGCGGCATCGAACAGATTACCCGAAACACGAAACGACGGCAGAGGCGACGTGGATGCTCGCGTCGCTGGAAGAACGCCGGCTGCAGGTCACGCGGGCGTTGAAGCTGTATCGAGAGATTCCCGTCGATCATCGACGCGGCCCACTGGCCGAGGTGGCCGTCGCGCGATGTTACGAAAAGATTCTCGATCGCGTTCGTGAGTTGGAACGCCCGATTGAAACATGGGAGAACGACGCGATCGCCCGGCTGACGACGATGACATCGGTCTATTCAAAACAAACGCTTTCGCTCGGGATCGAGCAGACGGAAGTTTGTCTGCGTTTCGCGAGAATTTGTCTGAACCGCGCACGGCCCGACTATCGCCGCGGAGCGAAATTACTCGACCTGATCGAAACATCGCGACTGCGGCAAAAGCGAGAGCAACAGAGCGAGCCGACTTCGGAGACGGCCGCCGTCAAGACTCGCTGGAAGCTGCTGTATCAGGCGGCGACTCAATTGCGGATTGTCACGTTGGCCGGCGGTGGCCGTTTTGACGAGGCGAAATCACTGATCGAAACGCTGGCCGATGCGGATGCCCGCGATGTGCTGGGAATTCTCGACGGGTTAAGCGAGTTGACGGCCAACGCCGACACGAAGACGCGGAAAGAAATGGGCGAGCTGCAATTGAGCGCGGCCCAGGAGCTGGATCGGCGTCGAAATGAGTTGAAGCCGCAGGAACAGAAACGGCTCGATCATTGTTTCGGGCAGGCATACGTCGCCACGGGGCAATCGACTCAGGCGATTAAAGTCTACGAGTCGTTGTTATCGCAGACACCCAACGATCGACGACTGTTAAAAACGGTGGCCGAACTGTTGACCGACTGCGGGACACGAGAATGCCTGCAGAACGCCAAAACCCAATGGCGGAAACTGGAGTCGATGGAGCGAGCAGGCGAGGCGGCATGGATGAATGCGCAGTATCAGGTGGCATGGTGCTTGTTCGCACTCAAACAGCACGACGAATGTCGCAAGCTGCTGGCGGTGACGCGACTGCTGTACCCGGCTTTGGGCGGCGATGAGCTGCGCGGCCAATTTGCGGAGTTGGAAAAGAAGCTTCTCAGTAAACGGTAACTTTTCCCGCTGTACGAAACGCCCGATGATATCACCGGCCGGGCGGTCCCAAAGCCCTCGGGCTGCGTCCCGAGGGATCACACCACCCTCAAAACTCGATTTCGAGCTTCTGCTTTTCTTTGAGGATTTTCGAGCGGACTTCGATCGTGTCGCGGACGAGGCTGGCGGCAGCGGGAACGAAAATCGCCAGTTGTGCCTTGTTTTCTTTCACGGGCAAATAGCCGCGTCGTACGCCCGGAATGAACCGCTTGTATCCGTCCGTTCCAACGACCGTCCCGAACAGGTCGCTGCGGCGGTAGCGAGTGATTTTCTTGGGCAACTTCACCTGAATAATGACGAGGTAGTTTTGCCCCGGCGCCGGATCTTCGGGAACGGTCCAGACGGTGAAGCTGCCTTTGGTGATCGCCTTACCGCTTTTGGGCATGGAGAAACCGAGTCCTTTGCCATCACCGTCCGCGCCGCCGTCACCGCTGCCGACGGCATTGAGTGTGGGCCGCAACTCCTCGGGAAGGGTTGGCCGCACGGTTTCGGGGCCTTGAATATCAACCACCTGCATCTGCGGCAATTTCAGTTGCTGTTCCGCACCACCGGCCATTTCGAGTGTCGTGTCGATGTTGTCGAACTCGACGACTTCGTTGTTGGATTCGGAAAGCAGCAGCGAGAAATCGTTGGACTGTGCCGCTTCGACAACAATGAACGCCAGCGCTCCAGTGACGAGGGTATGCAAGATTAACGAGACGCCATACCCGGTAAACGCGAAAGCAAGCAAACGCTTAAACCGCTGGTATCCCGGGTTCTCGACCGACTCGCTTTGCTGCGCAACCGGTTTCCCGCGGAACAGGTACGTCAGCTTTTCGAGCAACGTGGGTTCTTGCCACATCGTCCCGGGTTGGTCTTCGGGACGAACGGCAATCGCCGGCAGCAGTTTTTTGGCGTAACTTTTTCTGTTCGACTTTGCCGGCTCTTTTGATTTCGCCCGCTTGCGGCTGAACCAACCGGGAACTGGAGATTCGACAGCCTTGTCCGGCGGCGCACCCTCGGCCTCATCCAATTCGAGGAAGACCGGTTCACCGTCCGTCATGGGTGACGACGGCGATTCGCTCGATGCGAGATCAGTTGTTGTGTCGAACGTCATTCTCGGCCATCCGGCAGGAATATCGATCGGTTCCGCAAACCGTGGCCCGCTACGGGGCGGTGACTTAATTTCGGCGATGCTCATTCCACTGTTAACGCAAACCGGCGGCAAAATTCAACAACCGCCAAACAAACGTCAACCAATCCGCTAAAATCGCGCACTCACCGCACCATCCTTAAACATAGTATATACCTATTGGTTTCGGTTAGGGGACAGCATTGCTCGAAAAAAAGTCGGGGATCGAGCAGAAATACTGGGGAAATGCTGACTGACAGGCGGTTTGTGCGGCTTTGATTCTTCAGACTCCGGGAACGCGGCATTCCTTGCGAACGTCTCATTCTCGACGCAAAGGCGCAAAGCGGCAAAGCACCGCAGAGAAAAAATGATGCAAAGACAGGCAGCATCTGTATCGAAAGACAAAGCTCGCACCACTTTCTGGTCTACACGGCGGCATGACCAGTTGTTGCGAAGCGTTCTTCCACACACCCCATTCTGAATTTGTGGCTTCTTTGCGAACCTCTGCCACTTTGCACCTTTGCGTCAAAAAACGGAGTGTCCGTGCGCCTCAAGTTTCATAATCCGTATCCGCATTCAACCGCATGAACGCGGTCACTACGAACCCACCAACAGATCGGCGAATTGGCGGCCGGTGACCGACAGCGGGTAATCGGCGAACTGTTTCGGAGAAACCCAGCGGTACGTCGATGTGCGCGGAGTGTCTCCGGAATGATACGTCGCAGGAAAACAGAACAACTGGATGCGGTAGCGGGTCACGCTGTGATTGATTTTCGCCAACCGTGGGCCGATCTCCGCGACCAGCCCGCTTGCTTCGGTCAGCCGTGATGAAATTTCACTCCGCCCAGGCGGCTTCGACGCCGAATGATCATCGAGCGGGAAGCGAACAAAGTCCCACAGTCCCGCCCAACGTTGGCCATCGGGAATGCGACGCAGTAAGTAACGTCCTTTCCGATGCACGGCGACGGCCGCTTCGGCAATGTTGGTGATCTGCGGCCGAACGGCCTTCATCGGTATCGATTCCTGCGAACCCTCGGCAACCGCCCTGCAACAACTACGGACAGGGCATGTCGGGCAATCGGGCTTGGTCGGCGTGCAACGTGTTGCGCCCAAATCCATCAACGCCTGATTGAAACGGCCGGGAGATTTTCGCGGCAGCAAACGCTCGGCAAATTCCCACAACAGTCGCTGCCCCGCTGCCGTGCGTGGATCGTCGGCAAATCCCAGCAGCCGGCAATACAACCGCAGCGTGTTGGCTTCGACGATTGGCGCAGGCCGATCAAAGGCGAACGACGCAATCGCGCCGGCCGTGTATCGGCCAATACCGGGCAACTGTTGCAATTGCTTAACGTCGCGCGGAAACTCGCCGTCGTTTGATTCAACGAGTTGCCGTGCCGTTTTGTGAATGTTGCGTGCGCGGCTGTAATACCCCAACCCCTCCCAGTGCCGCAACACTTCGTTTTCGTCTGCGGCGGCAAGCGACTGGATTGTTGGGAAGCGGTCGAGGAATCGATTGAAATAGGGAACGACCGCCACCACAGTTGTCTGCTGCAGCATGATTTCGCTGATCCAGACGCGATACGGTTCGCCAATGTTTCGCCAGGGAAGATCGCGACCGTTTCGTTTGTGCCAGCGGCGAAGATTGCGCCGAAAGCGCTGCAGCCAGAGGGAATCGACCGCGTCGAGATGATCGAATTCGGGCATACCTGCATCACACTAACAGTTGATATTTGGCCGGCCCGCTTGCGGGCCGTGATCCACGCCGGGCAAGCCCGTCGGCTAAATGGTCTTGTGTAACATCCACGGCATCAAATCGCAGCCGGCATCGAATGTGATCGCCGACGCGCCGGCCGTTTGTTCGTCGTAGGTTTGAGCGCCATCCGTATTGATCCCCTGCCCACACGCTGCAAACGGCACATAGCCGTGACTGTGCGTTTTCGTTCTCAGCAGCGTTGGATGATCGGGCGAGATGAGCAGCCGATAGTCACCCTGCTGCTTGAGCCAAGCGTGAACTGCGGCCACGATGTCCTCGTCGATTCGCTCGAGCGCTTCGACTTTGGCGTCTGCGTCTCCTTCGTGCGACGCTTCATCCGTTGCTTCGACATGGACAACGACGAAATCCAATTTGTCCAGCGCATCGATGGCGTAGCGCGCTTTGGCGGCGTAGTCGGTGTCGAGATAACCGGTCGCGCCGGGAACTTCGATGATTTCCCAACCAAGCAGGCGGCCGATTCCACGTAGCAAATCGACAGCGGTAATCACGCCTGCGCGGACACCAAAGCGTTCGGCGAACGGCGTCAACGCGGGTCGGCAGCCTTCACCCCACAGCCAGACTTGCGTTGCCGGCAACTCGTCGTGTGTGGTGCGTTCGCAATTGGGCTGCGAAGTTGCGAATAATTCGGTGCTGCGTTCCATTAACCGATTTAGAACATCCGACCCCGGACCTTGCGGCAGAAACCCGGCGATCGGTTGGTCAGTGATGTCGTGCGGCGGGTAGGTTTGCGTTTCCGACGACAACGGAGCCGGCGTGCCATCGGCGCGGTAGAGCAGCAAATTGCGATAACTAACCCCCGCGTGGAATTTCCAATGCCCATCGCCGCACGTTTCGGCCTGCATCAGCCCGATGAGTTGCTTGCCAAGTTCGCTGGGAATCTGGCCGGCGGTGAAACTCTTCATCAGGCCGTCGGCCACCGTCACCAGATTACAGCGAACCGCCCAATCGTCGGGGCCGACTTCGATTCCCTGTGCTGCGGCTTCCAGCGGTGCGCGGCCGGTGTGGAAGCGGTGCGGATCGTAACCGAACAGGCTCATCGTGCCGACGTCACTGCCGGGCGTCATGTTGAGCGGAACGTTGTCGGCCTGTCCCACCACTCCCATTCGGGCAACCGCATCCATCGCCGGCGTGTGCGCGGCTTGCAACGGTGTGCGATTTCCGAGTGAGTCCTGCGGCTCGTCAGCGGCTCCGTCGGGGATAATGAGAACGTATTTCATGGCGTTTTGGAGACGCGCCCCGCAAGCGGCGCGGCTAAATAACCTGTAGGGAACGCCCTTTGTGGCGTTCCCTACAGAGTATGTTTATTCGGCGTCGCTGCGACGCAGCACGAGGACGGAACATTCGGCGTGACGGATGACACGTTCGGCGACCGAACCAAGCACAAGCCGCGCCACACCGTGGTATCCATGCGACGGAATTGCGATCAGATCGGCACCAATCTTCGCGGCGTACTCCGCCACTTCCAATCCCGGGTTGCCAAACAGCACTTCGACGTTGGCACCCGTCACATTGAGTCCCTGGAGCAATTTGTCGAACGACTCACGGACCGCCTCAGCCCGTTTCTCGTCGGTCACGTCGCCCAGCAACACGCCGGGCGAAACACTGTCGAGCGGAAACAGCACGTGGACCAGATGAAGCTCCGATGAGTCTGATACCAGCTCGAGCGCGACGGCAATCGAATGCTCCGATTCGCCACTGAAATCGACCGGCACGACGACTTTCTTCTTCGGTAACCAACTCATGTTTGCACCTCGGTGTTGACTGCGTCGAATTCAACGTCGGCCACATCCCCTACTTGTTCTGTGGAAACTCACCCGCCTTGTAGCGGGCCCAATAATCCTTGAGGTCGGCTTTGACCTTGGGGGCCAGCAAGACAACGCCGAGAATGTTGGGAAACGCCATGCCCAGAATCATTAAGTCGCCGAACATCAATACGTTGGTCGCCGAGGCAATCGATCCCAGAAAAACGAATGCCAGAAAAATTATACGGTAGGACATCGAAGCCCCGTCACCGAACAGATACGCCCAACATCGCTCGCCATAGTACGACCAGGAAATCATTGTCGAATAGGCGAACAGAACGACGGCGACTGCCAGCACATATTGGAAACCCGGTATTTCGCCCCCCATTGCATGCGACGTTAACGCTGCTCCCTTATCTTGCTCGACGAGAGTCTGCAGGGCAGGGTCTGCGTACGCGCCAGTGATAACAATCACCAATGCCGTCATCGTGCAGATGACGACCGTGTCGATGAACGGCCCCAGCAGAGCGACGAGTCCTTCGCGGACGGGGTAATCGGTTTTGGCTGCCGCATGGGCGATTGCCGCCGATCCGACTCCCGCTTCGTTGGAGAACGCCGCCCGCTTGAATCCGACGACCAACACGCCGATGGCTCCGCCTTTAACCGCCGCCGGCGAAAATGCCTCAGAAAGAATCAGCCCGAACGCAGCCGGAATTTCTGAAAAGTTCATCAGCAGAATCGCCAATGCCGCCAGGACGTAAACACCACACATCAGCGGCACGATCTTTTCAGCCGTCGTTGCAATCCGGCGAATGCCGCCGATGATGACGATGCCCACCATGACGGTCATCACCAGACCATACACCCAACGATAGTTTTCCAACCCGGGAATTGTTGCTTGAACGGCATCGAGAGATTGATTGACCTGAAAGGCGTTGCCACCGGCGAATGATCCACCGACGCACAAGACGGCGAACACAATCGCCAACGCCTTGCCAATGGGACCGATGCCCATCTCGGTCAGCCCTTTCGACAGGTAGTACATCGCACCACCCATCACGCGACCATCGGGGCGGACTTCACGGTATTTCTGGCCGAGCGTGCATTCAACGAACTTGGCCGACATACCAAGCATGCCGGCGACAATCATCCACAGAGTTGCGCCGGGGCCGCCAATGGAAACGGCAATCGCCACGCCGGCGATGTTTCCCAAGCCGACGGTTGCCGAAAGAGCGGCGGTCAACGCCTGAAAGTGCGTCACTTCGCCAGCATCTTCCGGGTTATCAAACCGGCCGGCGGTAATCATCACCGCATGCTTGAACCCGCGGATGTTGATGAAACCCATATAAACAGTGAAGAACAGCGTTCCCACCACCAACCACAACACGGCCAACGGAACTTTGACGCCGGCATCGTCGGAGAACAACGAGACAACGTCATAGAACATGACGCCTCCAACTTTCTCATTGAACTTCTCAAATGCGTCATCCACCTTGCCCTCAAACCGTCGCATTGCGGTGAGCGGCTTTTTTGCGTCCTTCTCGTCGCTGGTTGTTTCCAGCGTATCGGCATTCTCGTCGGCAGTTGCGTTCGCCGGTTGGGCTTCTTCGTTCGATGGCTGCGCCCAAACGGCGGCAATCGACACGAAGAACAACAGGCTACCCAGAATCACAGGTGCCGTCTTGAAGGGGTGAATCTTCATAATTCCCTCTCAACTTCTACCGGGCGGCTGCCAATCGAACGAATTTTCACGCCAGGGAACAACCGCGCCGCACGCTGTACATCAATCTTTCGCGTGGGCGCGTGATCTGTCGAAAATCGACACCAATATAGCAGTCAATGGTTTACGGCGAAACTGTCAAATGGTTCTTGCCCCACCATCGGGACGATTTCATCAATCTTGGCAGACTTTTGACAGGGTACATTGTCAAAAAGCCGATGTGGGACTAGTATGGGTGCAGAGAGTCAATACCCGCCTTTTCGTATCCGCGTATATTTCACAGCGCACTGTTGCTGATGGTGTTACGATGAAAGCAACCTTAGATCCAAACGATCGGCAGTTTCTCGACCGCCTGCACCGGCTGGAATCGGGAACTGTGCCGGAGATCTGCGAGGAAATCGGCGTGACGGCTACCGCCGTGCGTCAGCGATTAAATCGGCTGCAGGGGCTCGGATTTGTCACACGCGAGACGGTTCGTTGCGGTCGTGGGCGACCACACCACTCGTACCGGATTACCGATGCGGGGATGCGGGAACTGGGAGACAACTACGCCGATTTGGCGATGATTCTGTGGAACGAAGTTCGGAACATTGAGCCAATAGAGGTTCGGGCTCGTATTCTCGAACGGGTGCAAGGGGCGTTTGCCGATCGTTACAGCCGTTCAGTGCAAGGGGAATCGCTAAACGAACGATTCGACCAGTTGCAAGCGGCTCTCGTCGAGCGAGGTTTCGATGTCGAAGTCGATAATTCCGGGCCACTGCCAATTTTGCGGGAAAACAACTGCCCGTTTCTGGAGATGGCCAGCCACGACTCGTCAATTTGTGAATTGGAACGCGAGGTGTTTCAGCGCGTCTTGGGCGTCGATGTTGAAATGACGAGTTGTTGCCTTGATGGATCGCATTGCTGTGAATTTCAGCCGGTGACGGCTTCCTCGTAATTTGGCTTTATAATTTCGTGCTGCGGTTTGCGACCTCGTCGTTGTTGAGGGATTTCTGTCGTGTTAGGTGCTAGAGTGGAGCATTGCGAGAGCGAACTCTCCAACAACGAGAAACCGCACGACTGCGGCTGCAACGAATCAGATTGACATTTCGGAGAAGGATGGATCACGCCGATGACTTGGATCGACGGACGTTTTGAAGAAAATGTGATTACGACCTCGCTCGAACAGGGGATGAACTGGGCGCGGCAGTCGAGCATTTGGCCAATGACTTTCGGTCTGGCCTGCTGTGCCATCGAAATGATGGCAACAGGTGCCAGCCGTTACGACCTTGACCGCTTCGGTGCTGGGGCGTTTCGTGCGTCGCCGCGACAAGCCGACCTGATGATCGTCGCCGGCACGGTAACGTACAAAATGGCAAGCCGTGTTCGTCGATTGTACGAGCAGATGCCGGACCCCAAATACGTGATTGCGATGGGTGCCTGCACGGTGGGTGGCGGCCCTTACTTCAAGTGGGGTTACCACGTGGTTAAAGGTGTCGATCTGGTGGTGCCGGTCGATGTTTATGTTCCCGGTTGCCCTCCGCGACCGGAAGCCTTATTGGAAGGCATCATGCGAATCCAGGACAAAATCAAAGCCAGACGCATCGCCAAAGACACACAGGAAGTCCTTCCGGTTCCCCACCACAGCGGCATGGCCGATGTCCCCGAACTGGTAAGCTAAACTTAGGAATGAGAGCCGATTGTTGAGAAGTGGACAACTTCGGGTGATTGACCCGACATTCGGCTCTCAGCCAATCGCATCAGTCGGTTCACGCCGGCCGCTCGCCTTGCGCGATTTTTGTTTGACGTATAAGTAAAGAGTGAAAGATCACGAGACACAATGAGCAGTACGCTGAAGATCGAAGACTTGCATGTTTCCGTCGGTGAGACACCGATTCTCAAGGGCGTGAACCTGGAGATCAAGCAGGGAGAAATCCACGCACTGATGGGGCCGAACGGTTCGGGGAAAAGTACGCTGGCCTACGCGCTGGTCGGACATCCCAAATACCAGATCACATCGGGCCGCGTGGAAATTGACGGAGTCGATGTTCTCGAACTCGACGCCAACCTGCGGGCACGGCTGGGTATGTTTCTGGCGTTTCAATACCCGGTCACAATTCCCGGTGTCAAAGTCGCCGACTTTCTGCGTCACGCGATTTCCAATGTGCGGAACCCCGACCGCAAAGAGGGTGAAGGCCTGATGCCGATGCGCGAGTTCCGCAAAGAGCTACGCGAACAAATGGACGAACTGGACATGGAACTGGACTTCGCCCGCCGTTATCTCAATGACGGATTTTCCGGCGGCGAGAAAAAGCGGATGGAAATTCTGCAAATGGCGATGCTCAAGCCGCGGTTTGCGTTTCTAGACGAAACCGATAGCGGCCTGGACACCGATGCGGTTCGAGTGGTCAGCGAAGGCATCGCGAGACTCAGCGGACCCGAAATGGGCGTGCTGATTATCACGCACCACGAACGATTGCTCACATACAACAACCCGAATTTTGCACACGTCATGCTTGCAGGCCGCATCGTCGAAACCGGCGACGCGTCTCTTGCACACGACGTTCATGCCAACGGCTACGACGCCATCCGCGAGCGGCATCCCGAAGCCGCCGCCGAGGAAGAAGCCGAACAGGAAGTCACTGCAAAAACTTAGAAGGCGAGCGGGGGGGGGTAAGCCCCCTGATAATCTCAACCTATCCCACGCAACGAAATCCTCAACACCTCTGGTGAAGAAGGAATATCAGTCATGTCAACCGACCTGCAACCTGACGTCGGCGTCGACGATTACCAATACGGATTCCACGATCCGACCGACGAATATGTATTTGTCAGCCGCAAAGGGCTGGATGTCGATATCATCAGCCAGATTTCGGCGATGAAGAAAGAGCCGCAGTGGATGCTGGATTTCCGCCTGCAGGCGCTCGAGATCTTCTTCGAGAAGCCGATGCCCACCTGGGGCGGCGACATGAGCGGGATCGACTTCCAGAACATCTACTACTACGTCCGTGCATCCGACCGGCAGGAGCAGAATTGGGACGACGTTCCCGACGACATCCGCAAGACTTACGACCGATTGGGCATTCCCGAGGCCGAAAAGAAATTCCTCGCCGGCGTGAAAGCCCAATACGAATCGGAAGTGGTTTACGGCAGTCTGCAGGAAGACCTGGCGAAGCAGGGAGTGATCTTCACCGACACCGACTCCGCCTTGCGGGACCATCCGGAAATGTTCCGCGAATATTTCGGCACGATCATTCCGTCGTCCGACAACAAATTCGCCGCGCTGAACTCGGCTGCCTGGTCGGGCGGTTCGTTCATCTACGTGCCGCCGGGCGTGGAGATTGAATTCCCGCTGCAGGCCTATTTTCGCATCAACACCGAAAACATGGGCCAGTTCGAGCGGACGCTGATCATCGTCGATGAAGGGGCGGCCATCCATTACGTGGAAGGCTGCACCGCACCAACCTACAGCAGCGACAGCCTGCATTCGGCCGTTGTCGAAATCGTCGTCAAACGCGGCGGACGCTGCCGCTATACCACCATCCAGAACTGGTCGAACAACGTCTACAACCTCGTCACCAAACGGGCGATGGCCTACGGCGACTCCTTGATGGAATGGGTCGATGGCAACCTCGGTTCAAAATTAACGATGAAATATCCGGCCATCTACCTGATGGAACCGGGTGCCCGCGGCGAGACGCTGTCGATTGCATTTTCAGGCGATGGACAGCATCAGGATGCCGGCGCAAAAATGGTGCACTGTGCTCCCAACACATCGAGCCGCATCATCTCCAAGAGCATCTCGAAAGACGGCGGCCGCGCGAGTTATCGCGGCTTGGTGAAGGTGAACAACGGCGCGACAAATTGCAAGTCGAACGTGGTTTGCGACGCGTTGATTCTCGATTCCGACAGCCGCAGCGACACCTATCCCTACATCGAAATCGAAGAGGATGAAGTCGCCATCGAGCACGAAGCGAGCGTATCGAAGATCGGCGAGGAACAACTCTTCTACCTGATGAGCCGCGGACTCAGCGAAGTGGAAGCCTCATCGATGATCGTCACCGGTTTCATCGAGCCGCTGGTGAAGGAATTGCCGATGGAATACGCGGTCGAGATGAATCGGCTGATTGAATTGCAGATGGAAGGCAGCGTGGGATGATCTGATCACAAACTCGTGATCGATTTCTATCACTGCGCTAACGAACCGAACTGAACGAACAAAACGACATGACCGCCACTGCCACCGCTGCGATACTTCCGACCACTTTTGATGAATCCGCGTTTGAAGCGTTTCTTGAATCGCGCGACGAGCCGGCGTGGGTAACCGACCGCCGCCGAACGGCTTTCGCCGTTTTTCAGGAGAAGTCGAACGAACCGCTCGATCCGGAAGAATGGAAGCGAGTCGATCTGCGCACGTTTCGTCCCGGGAACTTTGCCGTCCAAACCGGCAGTCAATCGGGTACAGAAACCGTCGCGACGTTCGACACGCTGATGAGCGAACGAGCCGATTTTTCCGGTTCGGTGGTGCATGTCGATGGCACCTCGAAACAATCAAATTTGCGCGAGGAATTGGCAGCGAAAGGCGTACTGTTCGGCAACCTGTCGGAATTGGTTCACGAGCACCGCGAACTGCTCGAGCCCTATTTCATGACACGGGCAGTTCAAGCGGACGCCGATCGCATGTCGGCCTGGCATGCCGCCTTCTGGACCGGCGGAACCCTGTTGTACGTGCCGCGAAACGTTGAACTAACCGAACCGTTACACAGCCTGATTGCACTTTCGACCGCCGGGGCGGCCGATTTGAGTCACACACTGGTTGTGCTGGAAGCAGGCGCCTCCGCCACGCTGCTGGAAGAGACCGTCTCGGCCACTGCCGACATTGCCGGTTTGCACGTTGGTGCGGTCGAATTGCTGATTGGGCAAGGCGCACGGCTGCGGTATGTGCAGCTGCAAAACTGGAATGAAAAAACGTATCACTTCGCTCATCAGGCCGGACGTGTCGAACGCGACGGCTCTTTGCAGTGGACCGTCGGCGGGATCGGGGCGAAGCTGGCGCACATTCACCAGGACGTTCATCTCGATGGACGCGGCGCCGAAGCCGAAGTCAACGGTGTCACATTTGCGGTCAATCGGCAATTGCTTTCGTACTACACCAAGCAATCGCACAATGCCGCCGACACGCGCAGCGACCTGTTGTACAAAGAAGTGCTGCGGGATAAATCGCGTGTCATCTGGCGGGGCATGATCCGCGTCGAACCGGAAGCGCAAAAAACCGATGGCTACCAGCGGAGTGACGCGCTGTTGCTTTCCAGCACAGCCCGGAACGATGCGGTTCCCGGCCTGGAGATCGAAGCCGACGACGTCCGTTGCACGCATGCGGCCACGGCGGGCCGCGTCGATGAGGAAGAAGTCTTCTACTGCATGTGCCGGGGCATGTCGAAATACGAAGCGATGCACATGATCGTCGAGGGCTTCTTCCACGAAATCTACGACCGCATCACGCCGGAAAACCGAAATCCCGAATTCGACGACAGCAACGCAGCCGGTGGCGATCCAATTCGCATCGTCCGCGAAACATTAAGTCGCGCAGTTGAACGGAAACTGGGTATCGGCGAGTGATGGACTGAGTAGAACTTGATCGCAGACCGCCGACAGATCGAAGCAGAGCTTCGAGACCGAGCGTTCCCATGCCGGAGCTTGGGAACGAGTATGTTCGATAGTCGGAAGTCATATGCTTTTCGATGGATTGCTTAACGAATCATGGCTGAATTTGAACAAGTTGCTCGCGTGGATGAAATCGCCGATGGCGGGCGCAAGTCACTGATTGTGGACGATGTGCCCGTGTTGTTGTTACGGGTGGGCGATGACTTCTACTGCATTGAAGATGTCTGCACACACGACGGGCAACCGTTGTCCGACGGGCCGCTCGTAGGGTGTGAAATCACTTGCTCCAGGCACGGTGCACGCTTCGATGTTCGCGATGGCAAACCCATGTGCATGCCGGCGACCGAGCCGGTGGCGACCTTCCCGGTTGAAGTTCGCGACGGAGCAGTCTATGTCGGCACTTCGGAATAACACGTAATTCACTTGATGGAAAAACGGAGCAACGCGATGGCCGAAGACAATGCATTACTCGAAGCCCTCAAAGAAGTGATCGATCCGGAACTGATGGTCAACATTGTTGACCTCGGTTTGGTCTACGATGTCGAGCAGGAAGGGCCGAAGGTCAACGTCAACATGACGCTGACCAGTCCGGCTTGTCCCGTCGGGCCGCAGCTCATGCAGCAGGCAAAAATGGCCCTCGAACGGTTGGACGACGTTGAAGAGGCGGAGATCCAACTGGTGATGACTCCCCCCTGGTCGCCCGAGCGGATGACCGACGATGCCCGCGATCAACTGGGCATCTTCTAAACCGAACTTCTGATGTGTGCATTCAGGCAAACGACCGGCATTCCTGTCCGTTGAATTCAACTGCCTGTATCGATGTGAGAACCTGAACGGTAGCGGTTGGCTTTACAAACCGCTCAATCGGCAGAACCGGTGCAGTCCATCGGAAGACTTCTCGTCGGAAGTCGGCTCGCCTGATTCGCCGACCGCTTCTATTCCGATACGAATCTTAGACCAGCCGGGATGCGCGTTGACGCTGACCGATTCCAATGCTTGGTCCGTTCACTGGTCGGCGTCGATTCGGACGCTGCAGGCTCCTGATTCGTTGACAAATTATGCACGAAATTCACGGCAGGCTGAAAGAGTTGTTTGGTGTTTTGATTTTCTGCGCCGTTGTTGTCGGCTGCGCGGGCGACGAGTCGGCATTCACAGAGACCAAGCGGATTGACGAGAAGGTGACCGACGTTGAATTGAAGGCCTATGTACGCGTCATTCGTTCGTTACCCGATGAGAAACTGCCCGAATTGCCGCTTGTGTTTGCGCCGCCGCCTGAGTGGAACCAGGCGCGAACGCTGCCGGTGGGCGAATTGGTCAACGAAGAACAGAACCTGATTTCCGAACGCTGGTCGGCCGAATGGCTGGCCCGCTATTTTGAAAAGAATCGCAGACTGGCGCGCGCGCTACGACGCGAACGCATGTCCGTGGAGCAATTCGCCGGACTCACGTTGGCGGTGGGCGCAGCACTTGCCCGCAACACGCTGCAAGACGACCGCAATCTCGACAAGGTGCTCCACAAGGGGTACACGGCGATCAAACGTCTCAAAAGCGATTCCCGCCCGTTCTCATCGCTCGGACGCGAGGGGAAACATCATGTTCTGCGGCAGGCTGCATGGATCACCCGGGTCGACCGCATCGAAAGATTGACGCAAGTGCCGCCGGAAAACATCGCACTCGTTCGCACGCATCTCGACATGCTGCAGCCGATGTTTCCCGCAGAGTTTGGTAGCAATCCCCTCGAAGCGGTCGCTGACCGGCTAGAGGAACAAGGCATGCCTTTCGAGGAAATTTTTGAGAGCGGCAGCGACGCGGAGATCGAATGGGACCCCCACGATGTCGCCGTTGGCACCGATGCGGCTGACGAAGAAAGTCAGAAAACAAAAGCAACGGTGGGAACCGATTCGTCGCAATTCTCGACCACCAACTGAACCGGAATTTGAATGCTTGCGGTTCAATAAGCCGTTGCGAGAATTTGGCGGTGACACCGAAACACACGCCGTCAATCATTGGGCGCTTGTCACATCGGGGCGCAGCCGTTTTGCTTCGTGCAAATAGACGTGAACGATTTCGTTCTGCTTCTTCTCGGTGTTCAGGTGCAGCAAGATACGAATGCAAAATGGCATGCTGCCGGGTACCGGAATTTCCCGCGCACACAGCAGGGGAACCTGATTCATTCCCAGTTTGCGTGCCGCTTCCGCTGGAAACGTTGACGACAGATCGGATGTCGTTGTAAATACCGCGGAAACAATCTCATCGAAGTCGTGGATTTCGTTCGACTGGAATATTTTCTCCAGCAACTCCAGCGTCGCGGCGACAATCAGTTGCCCGTCGTCGCGCTCAACGGTCGTCGCGCCTCGTATGCCACGCGTTGCCATCATCAGCCACGGCTCGTCCAAAGGGTCGAAAATCGAATCTGCGGTCGAGAAACTCACCGGCGGCAGATTTCCAAATGAAAATAGTCGCGAATCGTTTCAGTCAGGGCTCGCTAGTCTAACATCCCGATCCTGCGGTGACCATTCGCCGAGAGAGTTTCAACTCCCTCTAGTCACGAATTACCGTCTCGAATAGACTCCGTCACCCTTGATCGACACGGCCTGCAGGCCCGTTCGTGCCGGCGATGGGCAATCGAACGATTGTGTCGAGCAGGTGTTGTAATTGATGGAATGCTGCTGGTTCGCCAGCGACGGGAGATTGCCGGTGGGAACCAATGCTGTTTTTGCAAGCGAGCAGGTCCGCGATCTGTTGGTTCGGAACAACCTGGCTGAACTCGATGCGATTTACGAGCAGGCGACCGATGCCCACCTGCGCCACACCGGGCGTAGCGTCTGGGATACGCATTTGCACAACGATGACGGGAAGAGCATTCACGTCTATATCAAAATGAACTGGGGACGCCGACGACTATGGCCGCGTATGTCCGATCTGCAAAACGGCCAGTGGTTGCAGAGCCACCCCGTGCGTGAGTGGCATGGCATCGATGCACTCGGGCGACTCGGCATCAACGTACCCGAGCGACTCGCCATCATTCACAGTGGGCTGGTCACGTTCCGATCTGCCGTGATCGTGCGCGCAATTCCGCCGACGGCTTCCGTGTTCGATTTACTGCAAAACGGTGAATGGCCCCAACTCAAGACAGGCCATCGGCAGCAGGTGCTGTGGGGAATTGTCAACGTCATGCGAACGATTCACTCGGCCAGACTGGGTTGGCGGGGAACCTCGGTCGGACACTTCTACCCGCAAGCGACCGCGAACGGCAACTGGAACATGTGGGTGATCGATTGCGAAGGCGTGCATCCGCGCGCGACACAACGAACGTTCGATCGCGACGACCGAAAACTGTTGAAGTCGTTTGAACTTGCTGGAGCCGACGAGGACACGCTCACAATGCTCGCCGACTGCCTGCGGCAACAACGCCCGATGGGACAGTCTCGCGCTGCCTGAACGCCGGATTGACCATAGGAGCCTGAAGTGCAAGCGAAGGGTGACTCCAGAACGCTCCTTCGCTTGCGCTTCAGGCTTCGATTGGTGGATCAAGTCACTGGGGCGACCTCACGACTGGGCGGCGTCGGAAAGCCAGGCCGCCAGCGTTCCGCTGACAATTAGCGGCGCGCCCGCCGCCAGCGACGGACTGATGAGGCTGACCTTACCCAGGTACATGCCCAATTGTGTCACGCCGAATATCGCTCCCATCACGCCGGTACACAGGGCAATATTCGACACCAGACCGCGGCTCTCTTTCCTGACGATCAGCGGAATGGCCACAAACACAAGAATGAACCCCATCAAAGGTTGCATCAACCTTGAATGGACGTGCAACGCCAGACTGCGGACCGACGAGTTGCCATACGAAGGATTCTGCACGCGGCGAACCAGTTCAGTCGTCGATGCGTAGGAAAAACTTTGTCCCCGATTCGACAACTGATGGAAACTCACGTCGGTTGCAATGAACAGTTGATTTTCGTTCGGCATCGCGTGGATGACTTTCTCACCTGCCTCCGAGAGATGAAGTTGGCTGCGCAGCGGTTGAACGTCGTGCAACACCCAACCGGCGGGCCGATTCTTCGCCTCTTGATGAAAAGTCGCGATTGGCGCTCTGACCGGCGTAAGATCGTCGGCAATTCCCGGCGGCAGTACGAATTCTGCTTCCTTCAGACGGTTGGTCCCACGAATCAGTTCCGCTCCACCGATCAAGATATTCGATTCGTGATCGTAAATTGGCTGGACATCCTCAGTTTGTGCTTTTTCCTCATTGCGCGGCGCGCGTAAGTGGTGGGCAATGCGCGGAATGACTAATTCACGATTCACCATGAGAAGCGCAGTGATGAATGCCGTCCCGACAAGCAAGGGAACGACGAGTCGATAAGTGGGAACACCGGCGGCCAATAATGGATGCAGTTCACTGTTTTTATGCAGCATGGCAAAAACCACCATGACGGCAATTACCGAGAGAATCGGGCCGACCATGTCGAAGAACTGGCTCGATCGGTAGAGATAGTAATCTGCCATTCGGACCATCACAGCGGTCGCGCTCGTCGTGTCCTCCTGAAATCCATCGACGTTGGAGAATCCGTCGATGACGACAAACAGCCCGAACGTCGAAAGCAGGAACACGAGAAACACGTGCAAATATCGTCGCAGCAAATAGCGGTCAAATGTGGTCACGTTCAGTCCGTTGAGTGAGTTCGATTTGTGCAGCGCGGGACGGATTACAGGCGAAAATCGAACGACGGTCAATATGGGGTTTGGCAATTGATCGCCACAGTCGGGGCAGCACCCCGAGAGAACGCTCTCGAATTGCCCAAGTGTCCGACTCGTTTTGGGCCGGCAGAATCCGAAAAACCAAGTTGGCCATCCAGAATTTCGGCAGCGAAATCGGTCCGTGCAAGTCGCGTCAGCGCTGTTGGATGCCCAGAGAATTTTCCCGAATTTCCGACACAACCTGTTACTATCACAGTTGTTTGCGCCACTTCACTTCTCGCTGGTCTCCCACTCACCTGCTGTGAATTGCCCGCGTCCAGCCGTGGAAATGCCAGCCGTTTGAGGACCCATTTCATACCCGATTTCTCCTCAGTCAGTGTATTCCCCTACCGTCAATGGAGTTGTGACACTGGAATCGTGACGACGCCAAATCCAGTTGATGGAATTTCCCGATAAGTCAGGTCATCCGACGTAGGAAAGGCAGATGCCGGGAAACACGGCCTTATCGGCCTGTTTCGTGGCCAATTTTCGACATTTGTTTTGCCATGCGGCAGTCCGACGCCAACGGCACCGCCCACCGAGCAGAACGCGTAAGATAATGCAATAGCATGTGTTACGACATCACCCGGGATGCAGTTGTCACCCTCTGCGTTTTGTGTGGGCAATGAAGCAGCGATTTTGCATTCTGCCAGATTTGATTTGCAAAAATCCGAGCTATAGTTGGCTAACTGCACCAGAAACGAATAATTAGAACACCCACTGAATTCACAGCCCTTAAGGGCGATTTTCAGTAGGCGTTTCCCAATGTGTGACAACTAAGGAACGCAGATCATGGCTCGCAAAGATGCACTGCTGCGACTTCACGAGCGGTTGATTTCCAAACGCGATACCCTGCGCAAGAAACTGACCGGCGATGCTCAATTCGACGTCCAAAACTACAACACCGGCGGCGATGTGGGCGATGCGGCAAATAGTGGGTCGCAGAATGAATTGAACACGCAGTTGAAGGCACTCGAAAGCCGCGAACTTGTGCAGATCGAACGTGCAATCGAACTGATTCGCGACGGTCGATACGGCCGCTGCGAGGTCTGTTCCGCGTCGATCCCGATCACCCGATTGAAGGCGCTTCCCTACACGCTGCTTTGTGTTGATTGCCAACGCGAGCAGGAAGAACTGGGGGGCGACGCATTCGATTCGGACGTCGATTGGTCGTCGGCGTACGAGCACGAAGGACGCATGAGCGAAAAAGAACTGACGCTCGGCGACATCGATATCGACTAAGAACACACTTTCTTCGACTCAAGCGCTTCGTGTGGACTCGGATACTCCAGCAGTCAAGTTGATCTGGATGCAGCCGCGGCGCATGGCGTGGTCATCGTGTCGCTGGTCCGGTTTGAAAACACCCAGCACGCTACGTCATCGGACGGCTCTCGCGGTCATTGGCTCCGTCGTTCCCCATCCGATTCAGCAGCAGCACAACAACTCTGTCTAACCGTCATTGAAACTCCGCCGTGCGAGGCGATCTCCTATGAAACGATCAACAACGCTCATTCTCTGCAGTTCGGTACTGGCAGTTGGATTCGTGATTGGCATGACGGCGGACGGTTGGCTGCAGCCATCGCGTGTTCGCGCCAGCGCACTGAGCTACAGCGATGCCGACCGCCTGTTCGCAGAATTGGACAGCGACACCGGTTCGCTGATGGAGAGTAGTCGTTTACTCACCAAGATTGCGAAGGTGGCAACCCCCAGCGTCGTTCACATTCAAAGCGAGTATCGTTCGCCGCGTGGGTCAATGGTGGAAGAGACGGGATCGGGCGTCATTATGACCAGCCCAAAATCGAGCGATACATTTGTTGTGACGAACCGGCACGTGATTGCCAACGCGAAACTCAAAGATATTGCGATTAAAATCTTCGACGGGCGTCTCATTCATCCGACGCACGTTTTGAAAGATTCGGCGACCGATGTGGCCGTACTGAAGATCGACGCCCCGAATCTGCACCCCGCTCGTTGGAGCAACAGCGATAAGCTCGAAATTGGGCACATGGTGCTGGCGATGGGCAGCCCGTTCGGGCTGAGTCAGTCGGTAACATTCGGCATTATCAGCGCCAAGGGACGTCGCTCACTGAAACTCGGCAAAGAAACCACCGTGTTAAATCAGGATTTCCTACAGACCGATGCCGCCATCAATCCTGGAAATAGTGGTGGGCCGCTGATCGATCTGCACGGGCGGGTCGTCGGAATCAACACCGCCATCGCCTCCAATAGCGGCGGCAACGACGGCATTGGCTTTAGCATTCCCAGCAATCTGGTTCGCCGCGTGGTTGACCAGTTGCTGGAGCACGGCCGCGTCCAACGGGCGTATCTGGGAGTGAAACTCGATCCTTCCTTTGAAGCCGATGAAGCGCGCCGACTGCAACTTGATCGCGTGCGTGGAGCGCGGATCGTCGAAGTCTACTCGAAAACACCTGCCTCGAAGGCCAACCTGAAGTTCGACGACGTCGTGCTGGAATTTAACGGCACGAAGGTTGAAGACGAGAATCATCTGATCAATCTTGTCAGCCTGACCGCGGTTGGCCGCAAGGTCACACTTTCGATATTACGCAACGGGAAGAAGATGAGCGTCGAAGTGCTGCTGACCGACCGCGACGACTTGAACCGACAATCGGCGGTCCCATCGTCTTCGCAGCCGGGGGTTGGCGTGCCGGTACAAACAATGGGGCTAACTGTGCATCCCGTCGATGATTCGATTTCCAATCAACTCGGCTTCGACGACGCGGCGAAAGGACTGTTGGTACTCAACGTCGATTCACTCGGTCCGCTTGGAAAACACATACAGCTTTATGACATCATTGAGGAAGTCTCCCGCACAGAAGTCGCATCCGTGAATGATCTGGAGCAGGCCCTTTCCAACAGCGAATCGGGTGACTCCGTCGTGTTGAAGGTCCGAACGCATCGCAACGGCATGCAAAGTACACGCCTGGTGATTTGGCAGCGGTAACGTTTTGCTCAACCTCTGCGAGACGGCGTTTATCGAAGCCTGAAGCGCAAGCGAAGGAGCTTCCTGAAATCATCCTTCGCTTACGTTTCAGGCTTTTATCGTTTCGGTCTTGCGCTCAGGCGGCGGCGCGACGGACGGTGCGCGTGAGGTAATCGAGAACGCCTTGCGAATCGATATCGGAAACGACCTCGATATTGGTTTGCCATTGGGCCACGCCCCGGCGGTCGAAGACCGTCATGCCGCGCGTCAAGTCGCCCTGCACTTCAACGTCGATGGCAACCGGTTCGCATTCGAATAATCGCTGCTGCGAGATCGCCGCCAACGCCGCCAGTTCGTTCAGTCGGATTCCCTCGATTCCCAGATGCTCGTGATACGATCGAAATGCGAACGGCAACAATCGCGCAAGCAGACGACTGAGCGAAGACGCTGACTGCGATTGCATACGGTCGAAGTGGCTGAAGGTGAGGACAACCTGACGACTGACATCGAGTGGAACGAGCGTCTTTGTTGCCGGCGCGAGCAGGACATTTCGAGCCGCTGTTGGGTTGGCGAAAATATTGAATTCCGCAGCAGCCGTCACGTCGCCGCCACAGCCAATCGCCCCCCCCATGCAGACGAGTCGGTTCACCAGACCGAGAAAGTCGGGTGCGCGCTCCATTGCCAATTCAACATTCGTCAACGGGCCGAGAGTCAGCAGCGTCACCTCGTTGGGATGGCTGCGCACGATGTCGATCATGAGCCGCGTTGAATTGTGTGGATGATGCAACTCGGCGACGTTGAATTCAAAGTCGCCCAAACCGCCTTCACCGTTCAGCAAGACGGGAAGCGAGACATCGCGGGCGTGCCCTTGGCCTGCGCGACCGACTTCCGATTCGGCCGTTCCCAGCCGAGGCCATTTGGGTGGGTCGATGAACTCGACGATGGCCTGAATATTGCGCGTCGCGTCTGGACCCGAAACGCACCCTGCCGTTCCGGTCACGGCAAGGACATCGAGTTCCGGATCGAGCATGGCCATCGCGATGGCCAGCGCGTCGCCGATGCCTGGATCGGCGTCGATAATGAGTTTCTGTGCCAAGGCCCGCCTCTTCCTGATCTCTGTGGCTGAAAAGTTACTCTGTTGCTGAAAAGTTACAAGGGGTTCTGGATGTATTTTGTATGTGCAACATCGCGTAACACATTGTATGGAAAAATTTTAGGACGACGTCGTCGGCTGGTCAATGTCTTTGTTGGTCGTGAGATACCGGCCATCGTCCGTTGGGCAGCATTGGCGACACGCCAGCGGCACCCGATTTCTGGGCGGGCGTTGTGGACGTGCCTGAAACCTGTTCTATCGGTATGATGATTCCGGTTGGTGGGCGAAAGTATGTGACTATCTGCATCGAGGAAAGCAGCCATGACGGCGAAACAGCAGTATCTGGCAGTCGATTTGGGCGCGGAAAGCGGCCGCGTGATTTCCGGCGAATTCGACGGCACGAAAGTTTCGTTGAGCGAACTGCATCGGTTTTCCAACGGTCCCGTCAAACTGGCGGGAACGATGCGTTGGGATGTTTTGGGGCTGTGGTCGGAAATTCAAACCGGATTGGCGAAAGCGGCAGCAGACTCCGCGGGCGAATCGGTCGTCTCGGTGGGTGTCGATACGTGGGGTGTCGATTACGTGCTGCTGTCGAAAACCAACGAACTGCTCGGACAGCCCTACCACTATCGTGATTCGCGAACAGACGGCCTGTTGGCAGCCACAACGTCGAGGGTCTCACGGTCGGAAATTTTCGCCGCCACCGGTTTGCAGTTCATGGAGATCAACACGCTGTACCAGTTACTGGCCATGCAGCAGACCGACGCAGACTTGCTGGCACAGGCCGATCGGTTTCTGATGATCGCCGATTTCTTCCACTGGTGTCTGTCGGGCAGTCGTGTTGTCGAGTTCACCAATGCCACAACGACACAGTGTTTCGACCCGGTGGGCGGACAGTGGTCGCACGATTTGCTGCGAAAACTTGAGTTGCCGTCACACATTTTTCCCGATGTTGTTTCACCGGGAACGAAGTTAGGATCGCTGCGTGGTGAGGTGGCCGAGTTGACCGGTTTGAAACGTGTGCAAGTCGTCGCGCCGGCAACACACGACACCGGTTCCGCCGTCGCTGCCGTTCCAACCGAACTGACGGGGACCGCTCGTTGGGCGTACATCAGTTCGGGGACTTGGTCGCTGATTGGTGTCGAGGTCCCCGATGCGGCGCTGTCGGAACGTGCCTTGGAATTCAACGTGACCAACGAAGGGGGCATCGACGGCACATACCGGTTACTGAAGAACGTGATGGGATTGTGGCTGGTGCAGCAGTGCCGGCGATCTTTCGAGCGGCGGGGAACATCGCCAAGTTATGCCGAAATGGTGCAGGCAGCCGAGGCCGCTCCACCGTTTCGCTCGCTGGTCGATCCGGACGATGCCAGTTTTCTGAAGCCCGACGACATGCCGTCGGCGATGCAGGAATGGTGCCGACAAACCGATCAGCGCGCGCCGGAAACCATGGGTGAACTCGTACGATGTGCGCTGGAAAGTCTGGCATTGAAATATCGCCTCGTGCTGCAACAAATAGAAGAATTGAGCGGAACAACCGTCGAGGTTATCCATATTGTGGGTGGGGGTTCGCAGAACGAATTGCTGAATCAGTTCACCGCAAATGCTTGTGGGCGTCCAGTCATCGCCGGTCCGGTTGAAGCGACGGCGTTGGGGAATGTGCTCGTTCAGGCCCGTTCGGCCGGTGAAATTGGCACGCTGGCGGAAATTCGCAGCGTCGTGCGGAATTCGAGCCAGCTGCTGCATTACGAGCCGCAGGACCGGCAGGCGTGGCAAGCGGCTTTGGAAAGATTCCAACAGTTACGAATCGCAGCGCCAGGCAATTGACGATTGGCAGCAAAGTTTCGACAATCCGTCAGTTGCGACGAGATTAGGGAATTGCATGATTTCATTTAGCCGCGGGGCTTGCCCCGTGTGTTTTCGGTCGCACATTTGTGGTCACGCCCCACAAGCGGGGCGGCTAAATCGATGCCATTGCATTCACCCAGGGGAGAGTTGATGGGGCTTTTTGATAAGCTGAAACGCGGTCTGGCCAAGACGAAACAAGTCTTGCAGACCGATGTCCGCGATCTGTTCAAGGCGGGCGACATTCTCGACGAGCCGAAACTGCTGCAGTTCGAGAGCCGCTTGCTGAAGACCGACATGGGCGTCGAAGCCGCCGGCGCAATCGTTGCCGACCTGCGCGAACACCACGGTGGTCGAACGGTCGTGCTGAATGAAATCTGGGATACCGTCAAACGGCAGTTACAGGCTCAGTTGTGTTGGGACGCGGAGACCGGCTGGGACGCCTCCGATCCGCTGTCGCCCCTGGAAAGCGCTGAGGCCGGCCCGACAGTCATTCTCGTCGCCGGGGTCAATGGCGCGGGAAAAACAACCTCGATCGCCAAACTTGCCAACTTGTTACAGGGTGCGGGAAAAACCGTCGTGCTGGCTGCCGGCGATACGTTTCGCGCGGCGGCAGTTGAACAGTTGACGATGTGGAGCGAACGACTTGGCTGCGAAATCGTGAAGCAGGCGAGCGGTGCCGACCCCGCCAGTGTGGCACACATCGGCTGTGAACGGGCGCTGGAGACCAACAGCGATTATCTCATTGTCGATACCGCCGGCCGACTGCAGACTCAGAAGAACCTGATGGACGAACTCGCCAAGGTGCACCGTGTCATCAGCAAGAAGATTCCGGGTGCTCCCCACGAAAGCCTGCTCGTACTTGATGCAACCACTGGACAGAACGGAGTCAGCCAGGCCCGCAACTTCTCCGAAGTGAGCCAATGCACGGGCATCATTCTGGCGAAACTTGACGGCACCGCGAAAGGCGGAGTGGTAGTGCCCATCCGTCAGCAGATGGGAATTCCTGTAAAATATGTCGGTGTGGGCGAACAAATCGACGATCTCGAACCGTTCGACCCCGACAATTTCGTCGATGCGTTGATCGCCGACTGATCGGCGACTCCGGTTGGGCGCGACTCGCGGGAGTGCGCTCGTCGTCGAATCGTGGCGAAATGTCATGATTTAGGCAATTAGCGTCGAGCAATCCGCTAAACCTCATACGCCACTGCTAAGAGCGGGGGTTTACACTGACTATTGCGGTCGCGTGAAGCGGTCCGGTCACGCTAACTCTTTCCTCGCTCTTCAAATCCGTCAATCTGCTGTCGGTGGCAGGCCGATAACTCCCTCTAACGAACAGTGACGCGATGCGCTCGTGTGCGGTCTGTTCATAACTTTGAAACCGGCACGTTCACTCAACTTTTGAGCTCATCGATTCAACCATCGATTCAATCATTCCCTAACCACATTTTTATCCCCCATTGCGGTTGTGACGAAGCAGCCAAACGAGTTCCCATTCGCGCCTACAGTGCGCTACCCTGGTCCGCGAGAGTGTCCATTTCAACTGGCAGAACCGACTTGTCACTCGGGAATGGATTCCATTGACTTTCCGGCCCGACACTAAAGGAGAAGACAATGCAGAGACGCATTTTCCAAAGAGGAAAGCTACGCACGGCGTGCGTGTTGAACCTCTTTCTGGGTGGATTGACCTTAATGGCCACATCCGCCACGTTTGCTCAAGATGGAGCGGCACCACCGCCCGATGCGGCTGCGGAAGCGGCACCCATGCCGGAAGCGGTCATGATGGATGGTGCCACATGCAACACCTGTGGGACCGACCCATGTTGCGACTGGTGCAACCTCGGCGACAAGTGGTTGCTGTCCGACCAACTCCTCAGCAATTCCTGCGGTTGCGAAGAGTCTTCCTTCACCATTGGTGGATGGACGCAGTTTGGTTATCACACGGAATCGAACGGCCTGTTCAACAGCCACGATAGCCGAATCAATATGCACCAGAGCTGGCTCTACGCCGAAAGAGTGGCCGACGGCAGCTGTGGACTCGACTGGGGTTTCCGCGCCGACTTCATGTACGGTGTTGATGCTCAGGACACGCAGGCGTTTGGTGAACCCGCTCCCCAGGATCACTGGGACAACTCATGGGATCACGGGATCTACGGCTGGGCCATGCCGCAGTTCTATGGCGAACTTGCCTCCGGCGACTGGTCGGTGAAGTTTGGTCACTTCTACACGTTGGTTGGTTACGAAGTCGTTCCGGCAACCGGAAACTTCTTCTACAGCCACGCCTACACGATGAATAACAGTGAGCCTTTCACGCACACCGGTGCCATCGGGACCTATCAGGTCAGTGACAATATCGAAGCGTACGGCGGTTGGGTCGCTGGCTGGGACACCGGATTCGACCGGTTCACCGATGGCGACAACTCCCGAGGTAGTGCGTTCTTGGGCGGAGCCGCTCTGACGCTGACCTGTGACGCGACGTTGACATACATCACCACAATTGGTGATCTCGGCACGCGGGGTGAAGGTTACAGCCACAGTCTCGTCCTCGACGTCGATTTGGGCTGCGACTACAACTACGTTCTTCAAAGCGACCTGGTTGAAACCAACGGCGCAGGTACAAATCACCAATATGGCGTGAACCAGTACCTCTTCTATTCCGTCAACGACTGCCTCAAAGTTGGTAGCCGCATGGAATGGTGGAAGAACGGATCGAACTCGCAGTACGCCGCAACGTTCGGTGTAAACTACCTGCCTTCGGCCAATCTGGTCATTCGCCCGGAAATTCGCCACGACTGGAATCCGTCAGGGATTCGTTTCAACGGCGACGGCAAAGGCGACTTCACCACCTTGGGCATCGATGCCATCTTGAGCTTCTGATCGACAGAGACTCAAAACCACACTGTTGTTTGAATCGCAGACCGCCGCTCGCACCTCGCGAGCGGCGGTTTTTTTGTGCGCTTGGAGCGGCGAAGGAGCTATTGTCAATTGTTGTGTTATGAAAATGTTTCTAAGCGGCGAATTCCTGCAGAATTCCGTCTTGGAAGGAACGTCCTTCGACGACGAGCGTCATCTTTTCGTGGCTGCGTAAGCGGTTCCATT
>Ga0209402_10000601_pt1 | contig 42564 bp, 43 predicted proteins | sample ArcticOcean_MG_C_3_FD_187437 | JGI IMG/M metagenome (GOLD analysis project Ga0209402, IMG submission 187437) | Marine microbial communities from western Arctic Ocean - ArcticOcean_MG_CB8_126 (SPAdes) (version 2) | ecosystem: Environmental > Aquatic > Marine > Oceanic | place: Arctic Ocean... | reverse complement strand
TTTGAGCAACTTTAGAAGTCATAAATCCAATAAATTTTTCTGCATTTTCAGTATTTTGAGAAGTTTTCAGTATCCCTGCAGCAGAAACCATAACCATAGATCCAGGCCCACCACCACGAGGATGATAATTTCGAGCAGCAAAAGTATCGCCCCCTGCAGCATCAAGGACGAATTTGTAGAGATAGTAATGGTTTACAAAGCCTACATCAATTTCGTCTTTAGCAGTAGCTTCTACCTGAGGAGTGTTTTTTTGATATACTTTTGCATCATTGTCGCGGATACATTCAATCCAAGACTTTGCTTCTCCTTCACCCCATTCTTGTCTCATAGCAGTAATCATTGTTTGAAATGAAGAGTTACTTGGAGCCCAACCAATTCTTCCTTTCCATTTAGGGTCACAGAAACCTTGCATTGTGTCGGGTAAATCTAATTCAGATAATTCAGCTGTATTATAAACAACAACTCTCGCTCGGCCAGTGATGCCTATCCAAAGTCCTTGAGGAGATTTAGCCCAGCTAGGAACAACATCTACCATTGACTTCTTTCCATTATCTGATGTTACTTCATCCATCAATACATTCATGCTTATTGGTTTGAGCATATTTTCAACAGAACCAATAGCACCAGGATCTTGAGCATAGAAAACGTCAGCTGGAGTCTTATCTCCTTCTTCCATCAGCAATGCTGCCATTGGGGCTGATGATCCATATTTAATTTCCACTTTAATTCCGCTAGATTCTTCGAATTGTTCTACTATTGGTCCAATTAAAGATTCTTTTCTACCAGAGTAAATTACTAAGTTTCCCGGGTCTTTTTCAACTTCAACAATTTTTTCTACTTCCTCGACGACTTCTTTTACTACAATCACTTCTTTAGATTCACTACTACATGCGGTAATTGTAAGGAGGCCGCATAGTAGTGCCAATCTGGATAAGTTTTTATAAATCTGCATATTTCAGACCTTGATTTTCTTACATTGATATTGATTAAAAAATCAGCACAATCTATTTATTAAATTATGGGCAAGAATTAGTATATACTAATAAATTAATAAGTCAATACTAAATTATAAAAAAGATCTTACTTGGTTGTATTTGAAACATAGATTTTTGAGGCAATTAATTCACTAAAAGTTATGTTTTTGTCTTTGACTTCGATAGAAATCACTCCACGAGTTTTTGATATTTCAGACACTTTTATATATGTCCCAGGTACTATATTATTTTCCACTAGATAAGATAGAAGATCTTGGTCCTCGGGAGGAATAGAATTGATCTCATATTCCTCACTAGATATAGCATCTATTAATCGTATCGATTGATTTATTTCATGATGATTACTTCCTGGGATTTTTTGTCCAAATGCACCTGTTGTTGGATGATTTAGAATCTGAATTAGTCGGTTTTCAACATTTGGCGAAATTGCATGTTCTAAAAGATGAGCTTCTTCATAAGCATGTTTTAATTCAACTCCAATTACATCAACAACAAGTCTTTCTGCTAATCTATGTCTTCTCACAATAAATTCAGCTGCTCGTCTTCCAGATGTAGATAATTCTAAATCTTTAGCATTAGAAGTTAATAGATCCTCTTTTATCAATCTTCTAATCATTGCACTCACAGAAGGGAGGGATGAGCCCAGGTTTTCTGATACAGGTGCATTTTTAAGATATTCTGCAAGCTCTGTAAGTGTTATTTTTTTCTCACTATTTTCTTGGAGGTAATAAATGGAAAGTAAATAGTTTTCTGTAACCATTGAAAGTCTTTTGTGACTATGATAAGGGGATGCTGATAAAATTGAATTTGCATCAATTTTCTTGGTTTTTTTATTTGCTTGAGCCATATTTACACCTCATATATAGATGCAAGGATTTTACACTACTCAATATCTTCTGACAAAGTTTATAATATTATATTTATTTTAGAAGCAGCAATTCGTGCATTTGTTCTGGCTTCTTCTATGGTATGACCTCTTGCAAGCGCTACACCTAATCTTCTCTGCCCATCTATACTAGGTTTACCAAATATTCGTATTTGTGTGTCAGGTATAGATAGTGCTTCATCAATTCCACTATATCTAAGGTTTTCTGATTTTCCTTCTCCTAAAATAACACAGGATGCTGAAGGTCCAAGCTGATTGATATCATGGACAGTAAAACCTAAAATTGCTCGCACATGTAAAGCAAATTCAGACATATTTTGAGATATGAGTGTAACAAGTCCTGTATCGTGTGGTCTAGGAGATACTTCACTGAATATAACTGAATCGTTTTTTATAAATAATTCTACGCCAAATATACCTTTACCACCTAGGGCATCAGTTACTTTTTTCGCAACCTTTTGTGCATTTTCTAAAGTGGTTTTTGACATTGCCTGTGGTTGCCATGATTCACGATAATCCCCATCAATTTGAGTATGACCAATAGGAGGACAGAAGGATGTTCCATTTTTATGGCGAATTGTTAATAAGGTTATTTCGTAGTCAAAATCAATAAACTCTTCAACAATTATTTTCTTCGATTTCCCACGAGCATTATTAATTGCATAATTCCACGCGCCAATAATCTCATTTTCAGAATTTACAACACTTTGCCCTTTGCCAGATGAACTCATTATAGGTTTGACAAGGCATGGATATCCTAATTCAGAAATAGATTTGGAACACTCTTGTGCAGAAGATGCAAAAAAATACTTGCTGGTCGGTAGATTTAATTCTTTAGAAGCTAGTTCTCTTATACCTTCTCTATTCATAGTAAGGAAAGTGGATCTGGCAGTTGGAATAATATTAAATCCTTCTGATTCGAGCTTCAGTAATAAATCGGTAGCAATAGCTTCAACTTCAGGAACAATATAATCTGGATTTTCTTTTCGAATAACAGCTTCAAGAGCTTTGGCATCAGTCATAGGAATGACATAGTATTTATGTGCGATTTGCATTGCAGGAGCATTTTCATAACGATCAATCGCAATTACTTCTAAGCCAAATCGCTGTGCCTCAATAGCAATTTCTTTACCCAATTCCCCAGAACCTAATAGCATTAGTTTTGTACTTGAAGAAGTATTGGGAGTTCCTATAGAAACCATTTATATATCCTACCTCAATAAATTATTTTTCTAATGGGTTTTCAGGATCATATCTATATATTGAAATGTTGGGTATGAAATACCATATACCTATTACAACAAAAACAGACACAAATCCCCCTATAACCATAGTGAATCCTGCTCCAACAAAAGATGATACAATTCCAACTTCAAGTGTTCCTAAGTGGTTTGCACCCATTGCTGCAAATGAATGAACACTACTTGCTCGTCCTAAAAGTTGATCAGGAGTCGTGAGTTGTACAAGTGTTTGCCTCATTACCATGCTGATTGAGTCTAGTAATCCTAGAAATCCAATAATTACCAACCCTAAAATAAAGATAGTATTTATTCCAAAAAGAATTAATAGAATTGCATACATGGAGGTGCCAACGAGAACAATAAATCCTTTTCTTGGCCAACGGCTCATATAAAAAACAAGTAGTGTACCAATTATTCCACCGACTGAATCTGCAGCTGCTAGCCATGCAGTACCTTGGGCACCCATTCCAAAAAGTTGGTCTGCAAATACAGGTAACAACTCTCTGTAAAAAGAAAATATTACAACCCCAATATCTAATAAATATAATCCAGGCAATAATCTATGTCGTTTAACAAATCCAAGACCTTCAACAAGTGAAGAAATAGTTCCTTTACGGTTTTCTTCAAAATTTGGTTCTCCAGACGCCCTTATTAGAGCGGGGGACAAAATACTTAGAAATGCTGTTATTGATGCTATGAAAAAGGCTCCAGCAACACCAGATGTTTCATAGACAATACCAAATAATATAGGAGCAAAAACCATAGCAATTTGCCTAGTAGCAACTTGTACAGTCACTCCGTGAGGTAATAATTCTCTTGGGATAACTCTTGGCAACATGGCAGGGCGAGCTGAATTTCCTAGCATTTGTACTATGGTACATGACCCTGTAACAACAAATATATGCCAAACTTTCAATACGTCTGATGCGGCAAGGAATGTCAGTGATGCTAATGAAATAAATACAACTCCTTGAGTTATAATCATTAGTTTTTTCCTATTAACTCTATCTGCGAGGGTTCCCCCATACAGAGCCAAAGGAAGTTGTAGTAACTGAATACCTCCAAGTGCTCCTACCCAGATAGGAGATTTTGTTTCGTCGTATAACCATTGGGCACTTATTAAAAGTCGCAGGACCATAGTAATGGATTGAAAGGCAAGCCCTGACCATAAAAAAGTATAATCACGATGCTTGAATACAGCCCAAGGTTTTAAATTATTTGATAGGTTATCGTTCATTGAGGCTCATAGTTTCGGTAATATAACCTTACTATTGTAGCTAATAAAAATTTAACAGTTAATACGTTTATTACAAGAATTACTTATGTTAATTGGCTATAGTATGAAAAAACATAAAACTAAATTGATTTAATGAATTAATCTAATAAATATTTTTGTATAATATAAAATATACTTGTTAAGAGTAGGAGGGTGTATTATGGCAAACACATACAAACAAATGATTGATGAACATAAGCATGTAAACGCAACCAAAGGTATGGAAGAAGCTGCTTTGGCATTCCTAGACTCTTTAGATACAGATCAGAAGAATAAATCTACATTTGAGTACATGGATGGAGAAAGGCAATTTTGGTATTACCCACCAATGAATAGGCATGGTTTAGCATTGAGAGATATGAATGATAATCAGCGTAAGGCTGCAATGTTATTAGCTGAAGCTTCTCTTTCGACCAAGGCTTATCAATACATGCAGCAGATAATTGATCACGAATTAATATTAGGCCCAATAGAAAAATCAAAAGGAATTATTACATTTGTACGAGATAGCGAACTGTACTATTTCTCTCTTTTTGGAAGTCCTTTTAATAGAGATGAACCATGGGGATGGAGAGTAGAAGGTCATCATATATCATTTCATTTTAGTATATGGGGACAAACTGTTATTTCTACTACACCATTTTTTCTAGGTGCTAATCCTGCTGAAGTGAAAGAAGGCGATTCCAAAGGTCTAAGGATTTTATCTAGAAGAGAAGATTTAGGACTGGAATTATTTAATAGTCTTGATAATGGGCAGCAAAGTAAAGCAAAAATTGCAGACGAACCCCCATTTGATATCCTTACCTATAACGCTACAAAGGCAGTGTTAATGCAAGAGGAAGGTATATCTGGTAAAGAAATGACAGAGGGGCAAAAAGAAATCTTGTTATCTTTAATTGATGAATATTTATCTGTCTATCATCAAGAAATTTATCACGAAAAAATTAATGCAATACAGACTTCAGGATTAGATGAATTCTATTTTGTTTGGGCCGGTGGTAATAAATTAGGTCAACAACACTATTATAGAATCCATAGGGGCAATTTTTTTATCGAATATGACAATCGCCAAAATGATGCAAACCATACACATTCTGTTTTAAGAGATACAGAAAATGATTTTGCTGAAAATGTACTTCGTCAACATTTGTTATTATTTAAAGTGTTATGAATTTATAATACTTTAAATAATAAAACTTATTAATTAACAAAATTTGAAGAAGTTTTCAAATAGGCTACTGGTGAAAGAGGCTCGATTGTTGTAGGAGGAATTAAATAAATTATTACTTATAATCATTAAAGAATGAGTAATAACAAATTTATAAAGGAGATTTCATGGGGTTGCAGTTTGGCGTATTTGATCATATAGAACCTGTAGAAGGTTTACCTTTGAAAGATGTCTATAGGTCTCGGCTTGAACAAATACAACTATTGGATAAAGCTGGTTTTTATTGCTATCACTTAGCTGAACATCATACACCAGCGGTTCATAGCTTAGCACCTTCACAAAATGTTTTTTTATCAGCTGCGTCACAAATTACAAACAATATAAAACTAGCCCCTTGTGTTTATGTTTTACCATTACATCATCCATTGAGACTTATTGAAGAAATAAGCATGTTGGATACTTTATCTGACGGACGAATGGAAATAGGTGTTGGTCGCGGAGGTGTTATGGAGGCATTCTTTTGGGGGCAAGAAGCTGATTCGGATAGTAATTATCAAAGATATCTTGAAACTTTAGAAATATTACGCCGAGGATTAACCAATGACTATTTAAGTTTCCAAGGTAGCTTTTATGAATTTGACGAATTACCAATGAGAATGAAATCTTTACAAAAACCTTATCCTCCATTGTGGTATATGAGGAATGCAGAAACTGCTGCGCAAGAAGGTATGAATACCATGGTTGTGGGTTCTTTAGATAGTATACAAAAGGAAGCTATTAAGTATAAAGAAAAATGGGAAGAATATCAGGGTATAGGTGCAAAAACTCTTCAAGGAGAAGATCCTAAAATAGGATTAGTTGTTCATATGACCCTTGCTGAAACTGATGAAGAGGCAATTAAAACAGCTCAACCAGCTTGGGAGCAATATCGTTGGAATTTAGAAGCTCCTAGAAGAATGGAAGCAGAAAAACGAAACTTAGACCAATTTAAATCAAACAATCCTAATCAATTTGGTTTTGTTGGTGATCGACCTCAAAATGCTCCTGTTAGAGAATTACGAAAAGATATTTCGGCAGAACTTGAAAAGTTTGATGATGGAAAAAAAGTTCAAAATCCAGGCCGTCTAGGTGGTGTAGCGATGGCAGGCTCTCCTTCATCAATGATTGAATACATGGATGAATATATGGAAAGTGGAGCAAATTACTTTGTATGTTCGTTTCAATGGGGTTCAATAACTAATGAACAGGCAAATCAAAGTATTGAATTGTTTATTAATGAAGTAATGCCTAAATATACTTAATTTTCCATTAATGAATTAGACATTTCATTAATATGATCTGCAACTACTCTTGAGTCTTCTTGTGGAAGAAAATGACTGCAATGATTATATTGAAAATCAGATCCATTAGAAAATTGTTTTGATATACCAGGCCAGGTTACTGAATCTCTAAATGGTTCTCCATTAGGATTGGGGGTTGTTCCCTTTGTTCTTGATCTTAATATTCTAACAGGGCATGTTATTTTAGGAATATTTTCAAGAACAACAGGGCTGATATTAGCGCCGTACATACTTGCTTCTATTTCAGGAGGACAGGCTAGGTGATATGTGTCCTCATTATCTGACTTTACTAATCCATAATTGCAATAATCCTGTAGTGCTTCTTCTTCCCAGTTTGCAAAATTATAATGAGTTCTAAGCCGCTCTGCCATTTCTTGGGGGGTATTCCAGTTATTTCTTCTTTTGGAAGCAGGATGATCTTGAGTTAATTGAGATCTTTTTGAAGTTTCTTCATGCCGTTTTGCATCAAATAGGCTTGGGTCGCATAAAACTAAACCACCAAAGGCTTCAGGGATTTTTCCTGCAACTGTGGTTATTATATAACCTCCCATTGAATGACCAACGCCAATAATATTACTGAGGTTCATTTTTTCAATAAAAGGAATAATATCATTTGCAAAAGAGTCCCAATGATAGGGAGGTGGTGCCTTTGTACTTTGCCCATGCCCTCTTAGATCTAATGAAAATACATGCTTGTTATCAAGTTTTCGAATTACGTTGTCCCAAATTCGGCCATGAAAACCTGTTGCATGGCAAAATAGTATTGGAGGACCTTCACCTTCCCACTCATAGGCGCAATAAGTCAGTTTTTCGTTTATATCAACAAGAATAGTTTTTGGTTTTTTTTGCATAGTCATTTGTATTTATAAAGATTCCTTTAAATTTTAAGGTCTCGATTGCGAAATATACTAATAGATATAGCAACAACTAATATGGATAAACAACTTATAATTAATAATTCTGTGAAATCTACATTTGTTGCTGATGAGTCAAGGGCAGAATAGTATTTGAATAGAGATAAGTTATTTATAGGGTATAAAAAGTCCGGTAAAAATTTATAAAACCCATTCCAGAGATAAGATCCAATGGTTATAACAAAGCTAAGACCTAATGTTAGGCTTTTATTACCTGTAGCTGCACCCATTGCAAAACATATAGAAGAATACCCTAAAGCTAATATAAAAACCTCGAAACCTGCTGTAACGAGTGATGAACTTTGTAAGTCATTCATTAAAAATGAATTTTTAAACAAAATTAAACAGAGTGTGTACAGAGATGAAATTATTACCATTCCTAGAATTATTACTAAATACTTTTCGATAGCTATTTGTATTCGTGAAATAGGTGAGGTAACTAGTAATTCTAAGGTGCCATTACTTTCTTCACCTGCTATCGAATTAGCACTATTTAAAATCCCATAGATTATTAATATAAAAGGGAGCATTACGCCATAAAGTTCTATGTTTAACCATCCGGCAGGTGAGGATATATCTGCATTATTTGATCCACCATAAAAGAGTGCTTTCATTTCTTCAGGTAAAGCATTTATCATTTCATTAAATCCATCTCCGGTATCTTTCACTGCTGGGTACATTGAGAGTATAATGAAAACCATAGAAAGTGTTCCTACATTCCAAAATATTAAGGAACGTTTTTGATCAAATAAAACTTTAGTCCATATTTTCTTTAGCATGGTTAATTACTTTCGTAGTAGTTCATAAATAAATCTTCAATTGATGGTTCTTCACTAATAATATTAGTAATTTCAAATTGACTGATTATTTTAATTACTGGATCTAGTGAGCCAGTAACATTTATTTTAATTGAATTATCACCAGTTTCTAAAACCTGTACATTATCTAGATTGTCAAAAAGGTTTATTGGAGTGTTATTATTAAATTCAATTTGAATACTTTTCAAAGCATTAGATTTTAAAGTTTCTAATTTATCTTCAACTATCAATTCACCTTCTTTTATAAAACCAACAGTTTCTGCAACTTTATCAATTTCTGAAAATATATGAGATGAAAGAAATATGGTACTTCCGTTATTTTTGGCTTCTTTGACCAGTTCTACAGTTGTTTGTTGCATAAAAGGATCTAATCCACTTGTCGGCTCGTCGAGGATTAGTAATTTTGGTTTATGCATAAAAGCCATAACGAGACCAAATTTTTGTTTATTCCCTTTAGATAAAGTTTTAATTTTTTTGCTAGGTTCGCAATTTAGCCTTTCCACCAACGAATCAACATATGTCCAATCTGTTACATTTTTTAAATTACCAAAGAATTTTAGTAACTCTTGACCAGTGAGATTCTGGTACATTGATAATTCTCCTGGTAAATAACCGATATCATTAAAAACATTGATATTTTTTTGTGTAGGAGTTTTTCCTAAAGTGGTAACAGAGCCCTCTGTAGGGTTGAGCATGCCTAAAAGTATACGAATTGTTGTACTTTTACCAGCACCATTGGGTCCAATAAAGGCATAAATAGCATTTGATTGAACTTCAAGGTTTACTGAGGATAATGCTTTAATTTTACCGTAATATTTAGTTAGATTTTCAATTTTAATTGCTACTGCCATTAATCGTATTCCTTGATTTTGACTAATGTTAATAGATTTTTCATGTCTATGCAATGATGATTAAACTGGTTTCGGCAATCCAATATATTCTATGTAGTACAATGTTATAAATTTATTAAATGAGGAGATGATGTGGTAGTTTTATTGCAAATAGGCCTCGGTGGTGCTTTAGGTTCAATTTCTCGATATTTATTATCGTTATATGTTCACTCACTTGGGTATAATAACCAATTCTCAGTTTTTGTTGTTAATATAACAGGAGCTCTAGTTGCTGGATTTTGTGTTACAACTTTCGAAATACATTTTGAATCGAAATATTTCCAGACTTTTTTTATTGTTGGATTTCTAGCCTCATTTACAACATTTTCAACTATAGCTGTTGCAACTGACCAATTTTTTCTTCGTGGTCAATATCTTTATGGATTGATAAATATAACTGGGAATATTATTTTTGGTTTAGTGGCAGGATTAATGGGTATTATGATAGGAAAAGTTATTAATTAATTCCTCTTCCTGAGATTTTATTTCAAACTGTAGATCTATCTAGATGCTTTGTGAGTATGAAAGAGAAGTTTGGGATAAATTAATACCGCACTTACTACAATACCTTTTGAGTGAGAGTGGGAACCTGATTATGTTATCACAATTAAGACAAAGAGTAGGAATTTCCCAATCTTTACCTTCTTGAATCCATTTTTCGTGGTTTTGTTTCCCTTTTCCTCGACCATGAACAATGTTACAGCTTAAACCATTATGTTGTTCTTCGAGGGATTTTTTATCAAATGGTTGAGTATCTTCTTGATCAAGAGATGCTCCACACCAATAACAAAAACGCTTGCCGCGGGGAGAATGACCACATATTCTGCAATTTTCAAATGAGAATTGAAACGGTTCTATTTTGTTCATAGACTACTCTGTAAGTATGTAAATTTAGGTTATTATATAGCTATTATATAAATATGCCAACTATAACTTTTATCTTTGGATTAATATTTATTGAATGCAATTGGTAAACTAGGTATTTTGGATATTAGTTATAATATCTAAAGTGTATTTCATTTTCCCAATTGATAAAAAAGACTACTACTATATTATAGAAAAATGTATAGAATGTATTGATAGATCAATAAATAGAAAGAAGAGAATATGGCTACTTACTTAGTAGGAAATGTGAGTGTTATTGAACCTCATAGCTATAAAGAATATCTTGTTGAAGTTCCTAAAATTGCTGCTAAGCATGGAGGCAAATACCTTGTTAGGGGAGGGGAACTTACTCGATATGAAGGAGATTGGTCTCCAACTCGGATGGTAATAATTGAATTCCCAACCCGAGAAGATGCTATGAATTTTTATGAAGGCGATGAATATGCCCCATGGAAAAAAATTCGAAGCAAGTATACAAATTCAGATATCATTTTTGTTGAAGGGGTTTAATTATAAAAACCTTCCTTTATAAAATAGTTTTTGTTACTATAGGGGGTCTTTGGGAACTTGTACGGACATTTTTTAATGATTAATCGATTTTTTTACCAAAGTTAATAAAAGAGGTTAAATCAACTAGCTAGTTTTTACACAAAATGGTATTTTAATTATGCAATAATTTTATAATTCTTTATGTAAGAAGACAGTTAACTGAAAAAATAATCATAGGAAGGTTATTATGGAAGCAGGAAATCTTTTAGGATTTATGTTTGTACCCGGTGCTATCGGTGTTGTTGGTGCTTTGGCAGCAGCAGCTTGGAGAGTCCAAAGTGCAACCTCAGCTAGAAAAGATGTTGAAATTAATCGATTGAAACAACAACTGGAAGATGTTACTGCTATCAGCGAAGAACGAGTGAAATTGGCATCTGAACAATCACAAGCTGCACAAAAGAAACTTCAAGACCAAGCGACAGACCAAATTGTAAAAGAAGAGCAAGTAGTTGAAGAACGTAAACGTTCTGCAATAGCTGAAGGTTGGAGATTAGGAATTTCTATTTTTGCTGGGGCTTTGCTAATAGGAAACATAATGTTTTTTGCTAGCTTGATATTAGGTTCAGGATTATCTTTTGAGGCTTCATCCAATGAAATTAGCGAGGCAGGTGAAGTGATTGGGAAAGGTATTTCTGTAGTTTCACCCGCAGAAGATTCTGAAGGTTTATCGAGAGTTGCTGTTATTGTTGCGAATTTTAATATCTATGTAATGAGTAATCTTGTTGTATTTATTGGAATTGCTTTAGCCGGTGTTATGGTCTTTTTAGCCTATAAAAAGACACCACCAATTGAGGAAGAACCCCTAAATTTACGTGCTGCGAGTGCCCCACAAAAAAAATCTCGATTTTCATTACCTTTTGGGAGAGGAAAATCAGAGGCAAAGCCTGTTGCTCAACAACCATCTCCAGCTGAATCCCAACCTGTTGCTCAACAACCAACTCCAGCTGAATCCCAACCTGTTGCTCAACAACCAACTCCAGCTGAACCTCAACCTACTGTTAATGATTCAGAAAAAACTGAAAACTAATTTCTCAAGTTGTTGTATATGCCGTAAATAGATTTCAATGTATAATCGAGAAATCATTATTATAGGGACAGGTATAGCAGGTCTTTCTTGTGCAAAAAATTAGGATAAAAACCACAATTTTCTTTTAGTTCTAAAGTTACATCTGTATAAGATCGCAAAGTTGTATTTGATGATGGTTTATCATTAACTGCACAAATAATCATCGTGGCCACTGATGGAACCACTACTTCTGGTCTAACTAAAGTATTTGAACCTCCACTATATTGTAGTGCAACTTGTCTGTATTTTTGAATTCTAAAAAAGTTATAGAGGATCCAATAATTATTACGAATGAGAGTGATGGTTTAATCAATATCATTTGTTGCTTAACAAATATAAATTCCAATTATTCCAAACAAAACCTTATATCAGTTAATGTTAACCAAATATTACTGGATATAAGCAAAAATAAACTAGTTGAAATGATTATACCTGAACTAACGCATTGTTTTCCAAAAGATATTAATTTTGAGTTTATAAAATTATACGAAATACCAATTGCTTTACCCAAATTTGCACCTGTTCAATTCAAAAGTATGCAACAAATTCCCCAAGATAAAGAGGGTATTTATTATTGTGGGGATTACTTATACGGTGCATCGATAAATGATGCAATTAAGTCAGGCGTAGTAGTTGCGGAATCTATTTTATCGTTAACTTAAGGTTTACAAGTGTCTATAACAATTTTTGTTGAATTTATTTCTGGTTTAGCTGCAACTACACGGACAATTGCGGTATCCAAACCTTCAGAAAGTTTGATGAAGTGATTTTTAGCACCTTCAGGTTTGCCAAAATATCCAACCTTGAGAGCTAATTCATCTGGGAAGCTGTCAATTAATTTTTCTTGACTTGCTCCTTCAGATCTTAACTTGTCCAATCTATTCAATTCTGCGGAAAACCCCATTCTTTCAAAATGTCCCCTATATCCCATACGTTTTTCTAAAGGATTTGCTGTAGGGCTTCCTAGTGCATATCCCAACATAGATTGAATAAAAGCTTTTCTTGCAAGTTCTACATTGTCATCTATACACATACGGATATATTGTACAACTTGTACTTCTTTAGGATCTCTATTATTTTTTTCTGCTTCAATTTTAATAATTTCTCTACTCCATTCAATTTGATCAGTAGAACACCAGTTTAAAGCAATTCCGTCAGCTAATTTAGCGCCAACTGCAAGCATTTTAGGTCCTAATGCTGCAAGATATATTGGAGTAGGATATTCGTTATTTGAACCTAAATTTGCATTTAGAAGACTTATTGTTTTTCCTGTATAATTTACAGTTTGATTTTGTACTAAAGGCTTAATAATAGAAAGGTAATCTGTCATTAAACTTAAAACTGAAACTTTTGTTAATCCAAGCGAGTTTCTAGTTGCTTCTCGATAAACACTACCGGAACCTATCCCTAGAATAAAATTACCATTAGTCCTTTTAGAAATTGTTGATGCAGTCATTGCTAAAGCAAATGGGCTACGCAGATTTACAGGAGATACACCGATACCAGTTGTTATACCAGTTTGAGAAGATTGTTTAGTAGAGTTCCACCTCTCTAAGCATAATACAAAACTATCATAGACACGATTTTCCGGAGTCCAAACACTAGTATATCCAGACTCTGCAGCATAATTGCTCATAACAAGATCTTGCTCATAACTAATACTTAGAGTTGCATCAAGTCCAATTCCATATTCCATTGTTTCCTCATTTCTGTGAATTGTTGTATATACGTATGGTTTTATAGTATTGTAGATAGTCTATTATGATGCCCGATAGTGTAGCGGTAGCACGTTAGCCTTTGGAGCTGAAATCCCTGGTTCGAATCCAGGTCGGGCAGCAAACCTGTATTATTCAGTGATACTTAACCGCTTAAGTAAATCGTCGGCCCATAATTCTAATAATTGTTCCATATCGTTTCCACAATGTGGGCATTCAGTATCTCCAAATCTTAAACGTGTTGCACAGTTGTCACAACTAAAACTCTCAGAAATTTTATTCACTATAATCATTGGATACTTCGAAGATTCTTGCATAATTCTTTCCGGGTATGTGTTGTGTGTTATGGATACTAATTCATGTAATCACTCGCAGGAAGAGAATGGAATTCATCATCCCTTGCTTCTTGCCTGCCTGTGATTTCTCGAAACTCTGTTACTTCTTCATTACAGGTTGGGCAAAAAACCGTCGCTGTTGACGTGAGCATCATGTTTTCTTTTTTCACAGATACTGTATCGATTTTTGTGTTACATTCTGTTTTTGAACAAAATATGTTAATTTCTATTTCGTTTCCAGCCATATTCCCACCTAAAGATAAGTTCTTAATGTAATTACTTTATTAATATACCAAAATTAAAAAAAACTGAACATCTCCGTGCCGCATTGTTTTGACATGATTATTTTATTTCTGTATAGTTTGGTCTTAAAGGCTTAGATAAAGGTATTAGTATGTCCGTAATAAATATTAAAAATTTAATCAGCTGCTTGTGTTGCACCTTATTTACATATGGGCGCAATATTTCTTTTCATTTAGAATAGTTCAATAATACAAAATATAAAAACATTAAAGCGCCCTAGTAAGTAGGGCGTTTTTTTTTGGAATTTAATATATGGCAACAACTAATAATGAAATAAATATAAACTCCTATACCAGAAACATTTTAATGAGTGGAATCTTGATATTGTTATCGATTTTCGGAACTTGGACGTTATTAAGAGCAGACGTTATTGATGCAAAATATGCTGCAATTTGGCTTTTATCTATTACAGCAGGGTTTATATTGCAACGTAGTCGTTTTTGCTTCGCATCTGGTTTTAGAGATTTGTTTATGTTTGGAAGTGGTACTGGATTGAAAGCAATTATTGTTGGATTATCTGTATCAACTATAGGTTTTGCAGCTATTATGTACTGGCTAACACCAAATCCTACACTTCCTATGATTCCTCCTGAAGCTCATATATTTCCTGTTGGGTTATCAACTATCGCAGGAGGTTTACTTTTCGGGTTTGGGATGGTTGTGGCTGGAGGGTGTGTTTCAGGAAATCTTTACCGTCTAGGTGAAGGGTATATAACTTCAATAGGAGCATTACTTGGTGTAATGATTGGGATGGGGCTATTGATACTTTCTTGGAATTGGTGGTATGACAATACTATTTCAAATGAACCTGTAATATGGCTCCCTTCGTTATTAAATATAGGGTATTTTGGCTCAATATTTATAACTTTATTGTTATTTATATTTGTATTTTTTGGTATTAATTGGTGGGAATCAAAAAATGGTATTCCTACTATGTCAAATTCTAATAATTCAATACTTGCTACAACGTTTCGAGAGAAAATTTCCCACTATTACAAAGTTATTTTTGTAGATGGTTGGACGAGCATTGTAGGTGGTGCATTATTAGGAGGTTTAGCAATTGTTATGTTTACAGTGAAAAAGCCTTTTGGTGTTACCGGCGGAATTTTTGATTGGGTGAATGCTGCCATAACTAACATGGGATTTGGACCACAAGTGTTGAAAGGTTTAGACCAATTAGGTGGATGTATAGGAGGGACCAACGATACTATATTTACCACAGCTTTTGCTATGACAGTTGGTACTGTTGTAGGTTCGCTAATTGCATCTTCAGCATCAGGAGAGTTTAAATTAAGGTTTCCACCGACCCCAATAAGGTACATCCAAGGTTTTGTTGGAGGTGTTTTTATGGGATATGGTGCCGGGCTTGCCATTGGTTGTACTATAGGAGCCTTCTTTTCAGCAATTCCTTCGTTAAGTTTAAGCGGTTGGGTTTTTGCAATAGCTTTATCATTTGGGGCATATGCAGGTACAAAAGTTGTTGAAAGGCTTATATGAGTACTAACAAAACAGATACAGGTAATTACAGAAAAATTAATTTAGTTGGCCAAAGCCTTAAAGAACAATTTGAAGAATTGGGAAAATTAATTTTAGTTGCACAAAGTGGAATAGATATTCAAATAGAAACTGATCAGGAAAATTTAATTAGTATAGCTCCTTTGAAAGCAATGAATGCAAAATTAAAATGTTTCATGTCCAAAAATCAACAAAACATTTGGTGTTTGAAATTATTGAACAATAAAAAGGGAAAAGAGGTGTAGGTTATGAAATCTATAGAGATTTTAGATGTTCGAGGGGAAATATGTCCTTATCCAATGTTAAAAACAAACAAGCAGCTAGATGAGATAACTCCTGATATAGAACAGTTAGATGTAATTACAGACCATTCACCAGCTTTGATGACCATACCACCTCAAGCAATTAAGCGTGGTTATTCATGTGAAATTGAAGAGACTGTTCGAGGGGAATGGCGACTTCATCTGGTTAAGGAATAATTTTTTAATTTATATGTGGATGAGAGGTTGAAATGTTTAATAACAAAATAAGGATAATCGTATTAACAATAGTAGTAATGGTGTTTTTTGGAGCTTGCTCTAATACTGAAGAGTCAGAGGTGGAAACTACGAGTAATGATAATCAATCGACTACAAGTGCTGCTTCTACTACAAGTGCAGTTGTTGAAGTAGGGGATCCTGCAATTGTTGCTAAGAATTATTATAACCCTGATAGTATTGTGAGTGTTGATTGGTTAAATGATCATCTTCAAGAGGCTAATATTAAAATTATTGATGTCAGGAAGCTAAGTGATGACCCTGAAAAAGGTTATCAAAGTGGACATATTCCTGGTTCTATAAATATTCCTGGGAATACCACTTTCCAAGTTGAAAATGATGGAGTAAAAGGTGTTTTGCCAACTGCGACTCACATTGAAGGTGTTTTATCTCAAGCTGGAATAAAACCTGATGATACAATTATATTTTATGATGATATTAAAAGTTTATGGGCTTCTAGAGCTTATTGGGGCATGGAAGTTTATGGCCATGAAAATATAAAGTTATTAGATGGAGACATTAAATTGTGGACAAGTAAGGGGCTCCCAATATCAAAAGAAGTTCCTGAGATTACTGTTAGTAATTACGAATTCACAACAGCAGTTACTGACGACCATATAATTGGATGGGAAGAAGTAAAATCATCAATTGAAAATGACTCAAGCGTGGTTTGTGATACACGATCACCTGATGAATATTCTGGGAAGGATGTTAGGGCAGAACGTGGAGGTCATATACCAGGCTCTATAAATGTTAATTGGGTTGGTAATGCCGCTGATGACGGGACATTTCTTCCTGCTGCTGACCTTAAAAAACTCTACGCTAATGCTCAAATTGGTGGGGATAAAGGAGTATATACACTATGTCAAACAGCTGTAAGAGCTACTCATACCTGGTTTGTTTTACATGAATTGCTAGGGTATGATGATGTTCGTGTTTATGATGGTTCATGGACTGAGTGGGGTAATAAAACCATCGATGAAACTCCAATAGATATTAAGGCTTAAAAACTGAATACTATTAAAACTTAATAAAAAGGACGCTTAATTATTAAGCGTCCTTTTTATTATAATTAGAAATCAAGTCAGTTTAGTGATACTATTTAATTGGGGATGATATGAAATCTGTAGGAATTGTTTATAACAACTTAATTGAAGGTTCAAAAGATATTGCGAATGATTTAGGTAAAAATTTTCAGCCACAATCTTTAAATTTTGTAGATGCGTTAAATAATCTACCTGAAGCTTTGGATATAAATGTCTTGATAGTACTCGGTGGTGATGGAACTATTTTGAGTGCTGCTCACAAAATCTATAATACTGATATATCTATACTCGGTGTTAATATGGGTACTTTAGGGTTTATGACAGAACTGAGTGTGAAAGAAGCTTTTACTGATTTAAATAATGACTTTGTAGAAAATGCTTACAAAGAAGAACGTAGCATGATTGAAGCAGATATTATTACTTCAAAGCAAGAAATGGTTAATAGTTTTTCTTTTCTAGCACTCAATGAAATTGTTGTTGGTAGTGGTTCAGTTGCCAAAATGGCCCGTATTGAAGTTAAAATTGATGACCAGTGGTTAACTGAATATCGTTCGGATTCTGTTATTGTTTCAACAGCAACAGGAAGTACCGGCTATTCACTATCTGCCGGAGGCCCGATTTTATACCCAACATCTTCCGATATATTGCTGCAACCAGTTGCTGCCCATTTAGGATTTGGAAGTGGACTTATTTTACCTTCTAATACTTCGGTTGAACTAAAAGTCATGTCTACTGATTCAGCATCAATAAGTGCAGATGGTATATTTACAAGTAAACTTATAAAAGGTAATAAAGTATTAGTTAAATTGAGTAAAAATACTGTTAAGTTTTTGCGACGCAGAAAATCATTCAATAGTTACCGGAATATCATGAAATTTTTTGGAATGAATAACTCGTCAAATTGAATTGAGGAATCCTTTGGATGAAAAAACTATCCAGAGCCAAATAATTTACGAAGGCAATGTTATTAGTTTAAAAGTCGATACGGTTGAACTTAGTAACGGTGTGATATCGAATAGGGAAATAATAAGCCACAACGGGTCTGTCGCTATAGTTGCATTAGATAATGACAAAAAAACCTTACTAATGGTTCGTCAATATCGTAAAGCTGTAGAAGAAGCAATTTTAGAAGTTCCTGCCGGTACATTAGAACCAAAAGAAGACCCAACGCTTTGTGCGTATAGAGAATTAGAAGAAGAAACAGGTTATATTGCAAATCATATGGAAAAAATAGGCTCAATTATGGTGAGTCCAGGTTTTTTGGACGAAAAGACAGACATATTTTTTGCTGAAGATCTTCGATTAGGTAAAACAAACCCCGATGAAGATGAGATTTTGCTTTTAGAAAAATATTCTATAGAAGAAATACTTCACAAGATCAATAATGAAATTATAACTGATGCAAAGACAATTGTTGCAATTTATTTTGCAATTCAGAAAGGTAAAATTTCTGTATAAGATTTTTTAATTCCATGTTACAATTATTTAAGTGTTTTTTGATTAATAAAGTTAAGTAATTGGGAGAATAAGATGGCGGTATATCAACACGATGTTATTGTAGTAGGGGCAGGACTCGCTGGTATGAGAGCTACTCTTGCAGCTCAAGAAGCAGGTGCAGATGTTGCAATGATTACTAAAGTCCATCCTGTACGTAGTCACTCCAATGCTGCTCAAGGTGGAATTAATGCTGCCCTTGAAAGTAGAGGAGATAGTTGGGATGACCATGCCTACAATACCGTAAAAGGGAGTGATTATCTTGGAGATCAAGATGCTATAGAAATCATGTGCCAAGAAGCAGGTTCAGCTGTACTTGAACTTGAGCATATGGGAGTAATATTCAATCGTGATGAAGATGGAAGATTGGGTACTAGGCATTTTGGGGGCCAAGAAGTTGCTCGTACTTTTTTTGTTGCTGATATCACAGGGCAGGCTTTGCTCCATGCTCTTTATGAACAGGTTATGAAATATAATCCTCGAGTTTACGAAGAGTGGTTTGTTACTTCTTTAGTAGTAGAAGATGGTAAATGTTGTGGAGTTGTGGCATTAGAATTAATGACAGGTAAACTCCATTTAATGAAAGCAAAATCTATTATTCTGGCAACTGGTGGGACTGGACGATGTTTTGAGCCTAGTACTAATGGACTAGTTGTTACAGCTGATGGTCAAGGTTTAGCATATGAAATAGGGATCCCCTTAATGGATATGGAAATGGTCCAATATCACCCAACTACACTTAAAGGTAATGGTGTTTTGATGACTGAAGGTGCTCGGGGTGAAGGTGCATATCTTCTAAACTCTGAAGGTGAAAGATTTATGAAAACATATGCACCAAACATGATGGAATTAGCTTCCAGGGATGTTGTATCACGTTCAGAACAAACTGAAATTAATGAAGGTCGCGGTATAGATGGTTGTGTTCTTTTGGATTTGAGACATTTAGGACGCGAATTAATTGAGACGAAACTTGCTTATATTAATGAAGTTGCTCTTGATTTTGCTAATATAAATTTAGCTGAAGAACCTTGCCCTATACGACCAGGTAACCATTACGAAATGGGTGGGATTAAAACAGATGTCCATGGATTGACTAGTATGCCAGGTTTATATGCCGCAGGTGAATGTGCAAATGTGAGCGTCCATGGAGGAAATAGATTAGGTGCTAATTCATTACTTGACACAGTTGTTTTTGGCAAACGGGCAGGTATTCATGCTGCTGGTTATTCCAAACAAATAGAGCAAATTAATGTTCCGGACTCTATAATTTCAAAAGATGAAGAACGGATTAAATCATTTTTTGATAAAAAAAGTAATACTGATACACCTGCTACTATCAGATTAGCAATGGGACAGGCTATGAATGAGGGATTAGCTGTTTTCCGTGATGAAGCTGGTATGCAGGCAGCTTACAAAACTATCTTGGAACTTAAAGATCGCTATAAACGTTTAGGTGTGCATGATACTGGTAAGATATTTAATACCAACTTATTATTCGCGTTTGAACTTGGTTTCATGCTTGATACAGCTGAAACTATTTGTGTAGGTGCTTTAGCAAGGAAAGAAAGTAGAGGAGCACATTACAGAACAGATATGCCGGATCGAGATGATGAGAATTGGATGAAACATATTTTGGTTACAAACACAGGGAAAGATCTTCCTGTGGTGAGTTTTTTGCCAGTTAATGTCACTCGTTGGGAACCACAGGTTAGGAGTTATTAATATGAAAGTGAAATTAGATGTTGGTAGGTATAATCCCGAAGCAGATGAGAATAATCATTTTCGTGAGGAATTTGAGTTAGAAGTAGAAGATCATTTTACTGTTTTAGATGCCTTAATGCAGATTCGAGATTATGAAGACCCAAGCCTTGCGATGAGGTGCTCTTGCCGAGCATCTATTTGTGGTTCATGTGCAATGAAAGTCAATGGTACTTCAGGATTAGCCTGTAATACTAAAATAATTGATGTTATAAGAAAAGATGGATCAGTCAAAGTTGATCCTGCAGGTAATTTACCAGTAGTAAAAGATCTTGTTGTAGATATGCAACCTTTTTGGAATAAAATGAGAGAGATTAAGCCTTATATTCAAGTAAAAGGACCTGAGCCTGAAGCTGAATATATTGCCCCACAACAATCCATGTTAGATTTAGTTGGTGCTGTAGGATGTATCATGTGTGGCGCATGTTATTCAGATTGTACAGTCCTCGAGGTGGATAATAACTTTTTAGGGCCTGCCGCTTTAGCAAAAGCTTCAAGATTTATAGATGATCCTCGAGATGAAATGGACGCTGAACGGTTTGCTCAACTCAATCAATATACTGGAGTTTGGGATTGTACAAGATGTATGGCTTGTGTTGAAGTGTGCCCAAAAGGTGTTTTTCCTATGGACAGAATAATGTCGATACGTGACAAAATAATGAATGCTGGTATGAAAAATACTAATGGTGCAAGACACGCCGAAGGTTTTGCTTCAATCATTAAAAATTATGGAACTTTAGATGAAACTCAATTGGTAATAAAAACTTTTGGAGTATTTAATCCGATTGTAGCACTCTCAAATATCAAATCTCTGTTTGGGCTATTACCTGTAGCTTTTAGAGCTTTTAGAAAAAAGAAATTACCACCAATTTTTCATCATAAAATTGTTGGTGTTGCCTTTATAAAGAAAATTTTTAAGAAATTGGAGGCGTGAAGTGAAAGTTGCTTTTTATCCAGGTTGTGTTTCTAAAGGAGGATGCCCAGAATTGTATCCTGCCACTTTAAAAATTTGTGAAAAACTAGGTATTGAATTAGATGAATTGGAAGGTGCTTCATGTACTGGATCAGGAGTCTTACAGGAAAAAGATCGATTACTTGGTGATGTCTTAAATGCACGTACATTTGCAATGGCTGAACAGAAAAATTTACCGATAATGACTATTTGTTCAACCTGCCAAGGAGTTATGGCACAAGCTAATAAACGCCTTACAGATTCAGACCATCCAGAGTATTTAGAACAAGTTAATTCGTTTTTGAAAGAAGAAGGATTAGAATACAAAGGGACAACTGTTATCAAGCATATTCTTTGGATTTTAGTAGAAGATTTTGGTGTTGATAAAGTGAAAACTTTATTTGTTCGTCAATTAACTGATTTAAAAATCGCACCATTTTATGGTTGTTATATTGTCAGACCTTCTTGGGCTTTAGACTTTGAAGATAATCCTGATAGGCAACAGTCTTTAGAAATGTTAATCGAAGCGGTTGGCGCAACTGTAGTTGATTTTGATGGTAAAACTCGTTGTTGTGGATTTCCTCTATTAACAATAAATGAAAAAAATTCAGTGTCTATGGTAGCTAAACATACATCAACTGTTCAAGAGTTAGGTGCTGATGCGATGGTGACTCCTTGTCCACTTTGCCATTTGAATCTAGATGGTTATCAACCTAAAGCTCGAAAACAATCTGGCGTCTCTATTCATATGCCGATTTTGCATTTGCCCCAATTGATAGGTTTGGCATTAGGGTTTAGTCCAACTGAAATGGGATTACAAAGACATATTGTTTCAACAGAAGCTATAAATAAAGCTGTTATGGAATCTAATCCTGTTTAGTCTCGAAGTTTTGATGCAGAGTAAGAAAAAGCATTTATAGTCTTTTCAATATCTTCATCAGATAGGGCTAGTGACATATATAACTTATTTCCCGGTTTTAGTATTCCCTGATCAAGCATGAGCTTGTTGAATTTATTCAATAAATCGACATTTCCTTTTTTGAGGTCTCGATAGTTTCTTATTTCTGAATTTGTGAACACAATGTCAAATACAGTATTATCACCAGTGATTTGTGCATCAATTTCGTATTGTTGCATTGATTCAGCTAAAGCTTTTTTAAGGATTGTGCCTGTTTCATGGAGTTTACGATATGCTTCGGGGTTTTTTAATTGTTTTAGCGTAGCTAATCCAGCAACAGCTGCAATAGGGTTTCCATTTAAAGTGCCAGTTTGTGGTATATAGCTATTCCCTTGCAACATTGCATCATAGTGTTCCATTATTTCTTTTTTACCAACAACTGCGGCAAGAGGGAATCCACCTCCAATAATTTTTCCATATGATGCCAAATCAGGTATCACATCAAAATATTCTTGAGCTCCTCCATAGGATAATCGAAACCCAGTAACCACTTCATCAAATATTAATGGAATATCATATTTAGTTGTAAGATCTCTCAGTTGTTTTAAAAAACCTTCTGTGGGGGATATTATTCTTTGTACTGGTTCTACTATTACAGCAGCAATATTGTTTCTTTCTTTTCGAATAATCGATTCAGTAGTTTCGATATCATTGTAAGGAGCAATTAGAACAGTTTCCGCTATTACTTTTGGTATTCCTGCTGAGTTAGGTTCGGGTTCAGGAAATTCTTTGTTTAAAGAGGGGATTTGACTCATCATGGCATAATCATGAGACCCATGGTAACCGCCTTCAAATTTCAATATCTTATCTTTTCCAGTATATGCTCTTGCAACTCTTAAACACTGAAATGTTGCGTCTGTACCACTAGTTGTAAATCTTATCATTTCGGCATTTGGTACAGCGGAACAAATTTCTTCTGCTAATTCAATTATTGATTCATTGTTTAAGAAAAAAGTAGAACCTTTTTCCATTTGATTTTGTACGGCTTCAACAACAGCTTGGTTTGCGTGTCCAAGAACCATAGGACCTGATCCAATAAGATAGTCAATATATTCGTTTCCACTTAAGTCATATATTTTAGAGCCTTTACCGTGACTTACTATAAAACCCTGTTCAAATTCACTAGACATATTACCAAGGTTTCCCGCTGGCATATACTTATTGGCTATATCGGCAACATGTTTTTCATGTGTGCTTTGTGGGTTTCTTTTATACATAGTATTTGTCCTCTATTGTTTACTCATTATCTCAATCAGTTCTTTTACTGCGTCAGCTGATGCATTGAGCATGGACTGTTCTTGATCTGAAAGATTAATTTCAATTATTTGTTTTATTCCAGAAGCTCCAATTTTTACAGGCACACCAACAAATAAGTCATTTATTCCATACTCTCCTGTCAAATAGGCTGCACAAGGTAAAATTCTATTTTGATCTAAGATAATGGAATCAATCATTTCTGCAACTCCTGCAGAAGGTGCATAATAAGCAGAACCTGTCTTAAGAAGGGATACGATTTCTGCTCCTCCATCTTGAGTTCGTTTAATTATTTCGAGTAAACGTTTTTCTGGAATAAGTTCACTTATTGGAACCCCCCCTACAGTTGTATATCCGAGTATTGGTACCATAGTATCTCCGTGCCCACCTAGTACATATGCTTGAATGTCATTTACTGAAACATTTAATTCTTGTGCAAGAAAGGTTCTAAATCTTGCAGTATCGAGTACTCCAGATTGACCAATAACTTTTTCTCTAGGGAGTCCACTTGCTTGATATACTCTTTGTGCCATTGCATCTAGAGGATTAGTAACCACAATAATGATAGTATCAGGAGAATATTTTACAATTTCTGAAGTTACAGAATCCATAATTTTCATATTTGTAAAAAGTAAGTCATCTCTACTCATGCCTGGTTTTCTGGCGACCCCAGAAGTTATCACTACTATGTCTGAATTCTCAGTGTCCTTATAGTCGTTGGTACCAATAACCTGAGCGTCGCTGCCTACAACTGGTCCTGATTCGAGCATATCAAGTGCCTTACCCTGAGGTAGTCCTTCTACTATGTCAATCAACACAACATCAGCATATTGCTTTTCAAAAATCCTTTGTGCTGTTGTTGCACCAACTTGACCAGCTCCGACAACAGAAATTTTTTTCCTCATTCAATTCCTCGCTTAATAAATTATTTTAGATATTACAGCAACAATAAACTAGCATATAGTGAAATTATTAATAAGTTGCTGATTTAGTTTAAAGGGAGTAGTTACATGATAAATGTACATTACATCACAGGGGCATATTACCATGCTTCTTGGGTGGAGTCGAGGCACGTTTATTTTGTAACATATCAAGAGCTTTTATAATTTTCGGACGGGTCTCTATAGGATCAATGATATCGTCAATATATCCACGGCCAGCAGCTAAATAAGGATTAGCCCATTTGTTACGGTATTCCTGGACGAGTTGATCACGTAACTCATCAGGATTTTCGCTTTTACTTAAAGCTGCCCTTTGTAATATATTAACAGCACCTTCGGGACCCATTACAGCAATTTCAGCAGTTGGCCATGCGTAATTAATATCAGCTCTCAAATGCTTGCTTCCCATAACTAAATATGCACCGCCATATGCTTTTCTTGTCAGTATTGTTATCTTTGGTACAGTTGCTTCAGCATAAGCATATATAAGCTTAGCACCATGCCTTATTATTCCTCGATGTTCTTGATCTAAGCCTGGTAAAAATCCGGATACATCAACGAGGGTTATAACAGGGATATTAAAACAGTCACAGAATCTTACAAACCTTGCGGCTTTTTCAGATGCGTCTATATCTAATACTCCAGCTTTTACCATAGGTTGCTGAGCCACAATTCCAACAGATTTACCATTCATTCTTGCAAGTCCGATAATAATATTTTCTGCATATCTTTCTTGAATTTCCAAAAAATCAGCATTATCAGCAATTCTTGCAATTACTTCTTTCATATTATAAGGCTTAGCATGATCTTCAGGAATGATATTTTGCAATTCTGGGTCCATCCTATTGATATCATCAATAGCCCCGTTACTTGGAACATCTTCCATATTGTTTTGTGGTAAAAAGCTCAATAAACGTCTTACTTGTTCTAAACATTCTTCTTCCGAAGGGTATGCAAAATGAGCCACACCACTTTTAGTTGCATGAGTTTCTGCTCCTCCAAGTTGATCATGAGTGACAATTTCACCTGTGGCAGCTTCAACAACAGAAGGTCCAGTTATATACATTTGGCCGATGTCTTGGACCATAAATATAAAGTCGGTAATGGCAGGAGAATAAACCGCACCACCAGCACAAGGGCCTAAAACTACAGAAATTTGTGGAACTACCCCTGAAGCTAAAGTGTTTCTTAAGAAAATATCACCATATCCAGCAAGACTAACTACGCCTTCTTGTATTCGTGCTCCTCCTGAATCAGTAAGCCCAATCATAGGAGCTCCATTATTAATAGATAGATCCATGACCTTACATATTTTTTCAGCAGAAGCTTCTGATAACGATCCGCCAAAAACAGTAAAATCTTGAGCATAAATATAAGTTAGCCGTCCACCAACTTTTCCGAAACCAGTGACTACAGAATCGCCATCATATTTTCTACCTTCAGGTCCTGTATCTCCAGACCAATGAGTTACAAATGGGTCTAATTCTTCAAAGGTGTCAGAATCAAGGAAAAAATCGATACGTTCACGGGCAGTTAATTTTCCTTTTTCGTGCTGGCTTGCAATTTTATTTCTTCCGCCACCACGTTTTCCTCGGGCTCTTCTTTTATGTAAGTCTTCTAATCTTTGTTCGTTTTGTTTTTCTATAGCCATTGTTACCTCAAGAAAATTTATTTCTCTATTCAACCGGTGAGATGCTAACAAATATATAATAAACAAGCAAGTACATATAAGTTTATTTTTTAATGATCTTTGGTGTGTACTCTGATCTAAGGTGTAGAACCACTATATTACCTGTCTTAAACCTTCAAATAATAGTCGTAAAGCAAGAATTGTAAGAACAAAATTAAACCCTAGACTAAATACTTTTTCAGGCATCCATACAAGTATAACCTTACCTACCCACGTTCCAATTACTCCTAAAAGTAGCATCCCAATAATCAACGGAGTATATTGAGCAAACGAAAAACCTAAAAAGCCAAATGCTATAATTTTAACACCATGCTTCCATGCCATAAAAGCCCCATGTGTTGCTACTGTGGATTGTCTTTCATTTGTTATAGCACGTATGAAAGGCGCAATTATTGGGCCAGTGCCTCCAACAAACATCGTTACAAATGAGGAAAATGCTCCAAGACCTACAAATTTAAGATTTGTAGCTTGTACGTTTTTTGCAATTGGCCCGTATAAAGAGTATAGAATAAAAATACCTATAAATGATTGAAGTAAATATTTCGGCAGATCTACAATTATTAACCCTCCTAATGTTACTCCTATAAGGGTGCCAATAATAAAAGGTAGCATAAAAGTAAATTTTATATGTTTCCATAGCATTATTGCTCTAGACATGTTAGAACTCATTTGGATTACTGCATGGATAGGGATAATATCTAGGGGGTTCATGAATGATACCATGATAATTATTAACATAGCACCGCCACCAAGCCCAAATGCTGATGTAATAGTTGAAGTGAAAAAACTGGCTAAACAAAGAAGTAGAAATTCCGATGTTGTAAGATCAGGAACATTCCCAATAATTTCAGATATTAGTGACATTGAAAAGGGTAGCTAGTTTATATTTTATTGAGAGCTTTTAAGATCGAATAAGGAGTGAGAGGAAGATTTGTCATTCGTACTTTTATAGCATTCGATACAGCATTCGCCACTGCTGGTAGAGGCGGAATAATTGGAGCTTCTCCAACACCTCGTACACCAAATGGATGTCTAGGATTTGGTACTTCTACAATAACGCTTTCGATCATTGGTAGATCTAAAGAGGTAGGCATCCTATAATCCAGTAAAGTTGCGTTAGCTATTGTCCCATCTTCAGTATAGAAAAACTCTTCATTTAATGCCCATCCAATTCCTTGGGCAGTTGCTCCTTGAACTTGCCCATCAACATAATCTGGTTGCATAGCAGTGCCTGCATCGATAAATGCTGTGCATCTCAAAATATCAACTTTACCTGTTTCTGGATCGACTTCAACATCTATAATATTCCCAGCCACAACAGGACCCAGTCCTCCTTGAGTATCTGATGCTGAGCATGTTACGGGACCACCAGTTGCCAATAATTTGCCAGATAACTGTTTAAATGTAAAGGAATCTTTTTCGTAGGAAAACTTCCCATTTTCAAATTTAATATCTTCAGGTTTTGCTTCCCATAAGATTGCGGCTCTTTGACTCATTTGTTTTATTACTTCATGAGCTGCACTAATCACTGCTAATCCTGTGTCAAAAGTTATTCTGCTTCCTCCAGTTCCACCAGTCCATCCAACAGAATCAGTATCTACAACAGAAGGATTAATATCTTCAGCATTAAGCCCAAGAACTTCAGCTGCCTGCATGGCGAGGCTTAATCGTGTACCAGATAAATCAATTGATCCCGTTACTATATTAACAGTTCCGTTAGAATTGACATTTAATGTTGCGGAAGATCCTGTGCCTCCTGCCTGTGAGCGGAACCCAACAGCCACACCTCTTCCTCTATTTGGGCCTTCCAAAGGAGTATTGTAGTGAGGATGATTCAACATTGCTTTTTCTAATTCTTCTGTGCCAACTTCAGGTAATATGGGGCCGCTGGGCATTCTATCACCTTTACGGGCTACATTTTTTAAACGTAACTCCATTGGGTCTATTTGCAGTTTTTCAGCAATTTCATCAATGATGCATTCTACTGCAAAAGCAGCAGTTGGTTGTCCAGGAGCTCTATATGCTTGAACCTTTTGTTTATTACACACGACGTCATAGCCATCCACTAAAAAATTCTCTATTTTATAAGGTCCTAAACTTGTCATTGCTCCACCACCTACTGGAGATCCTGGGAATGCCCCTGCTTCATAGGCCATATAATGGTAAGCAGCTGTTATATAACCTGTTAATGTTATGCCAATTTTACACTTACTGTAAGTTGCAGATGTAGGGCCAGTACCTTCAAAAACTTCTTTTCTAGTCATAATTATTTTCACAGGGAGGCCAGACTTTTTTGATAAAACAGCAGCAACAGGTTCTAAATAACCAACCCCTTTACCTCCAAATCCACCACCAATTTCTGTTGGGACAACTTTGATTGTAGATTCAGGTATATCAAGAATATTTGCGGTACTTGATCGAACGTTAAAGCTTCCTTGGGTGCATGTCCAGATTGTTAATCTTCCTTCACTATTCCAATCTGCAGTTGACGCAAATGGTTCTATATACCCCTGATGTACAGTTTCTGTATTAAATTCTTTTTCAATAATAAGATCAGCTTCTTTAAACCCTTTTTCTATATCGCCTCTTTGAAATTGTATATGTCCGGCAATATTACTTTTTTCTCCAGTATCTTGACCTGCAGAAAACCGATCTTCTCGAAATATAGTTGTCAGATTATCATGCAAGAGAGGAGCGTCTTTTTTCATAGCATCTTTTAAGTTGATTACCGCAGGGAGAATTTCGTATTCCACTTCTATTAACTTTATTGCTTCCTCAGCTATTGCTGGATTATTAGCTGCGACGGCAGCGATTGCGTGACCGATGTATAATACTTTGTCTTTTGCTAATGTATTTTCTGCAATCATTCTTGGATTTCTTTGAACCTGACTGAAATCCAAATCAGAATTCATTAAGAGAGGGAAATCTTTTGCGGTAACGATTGCTTTAACGCCAGCAATGGCTTCAGCTTTTTTAGTATTAATGGATACTATATTTGCATGGGCGTGAGGACTTCGGAGTATTTTCCCATAAATCATACCTGGCAAATCTGTATCAGCTCCATACTTTGCTTTACCAGTGACTTTTTCATAACCATCATGTCGTATAGGAGTAGTTCCTATTATTCGATAAGGTTTTTCTTTTTTAATTGAAGTACTCATATCACCATCCTCTTATTTATTGAAATGTAAGTTCCAATATTCAAGACTATCAACAACTGCAATCCAGCTTGCTTCTATAATATTAGTGGACGCGCCCATTGTTTGCCAAGACTGATTTCCATCGGTTGAATCAATTAATACACGAACAAAAGCTTCTGTACCAGAACCTTGGTTAATTACCCTTACTTTATAGTCTTTTAGGCGAACATTATTTAGAGTAGGGTAGTCTTCTAATAGTGCTTTTCTAAGTGCAAGGTCAATGGCATTAACTGGACCATTGCCCACTGATGCAGTATGCCTAATTTCAGATCCAATTTTTAATTTAACTGTCGCTTCAGTTAAGGTTTCTTCAGTCAATGAATTTTTACTTTCTACAATTACTCTGTAATCGAGTAATTCGAACATAGGTACAAATTGATTAATACTTCTATGGGCGAGTAATTCAAAAGAAGCTTCTGCGCCTTCATATTGATGGCCCTTGCTTTCACGGTATTTGATTTCTTTTGATAGTTCGCCAACCTTTTCGGATATTTTATTGGAAGGGAAACCTAATTCTTTTAATTTGAAAGTTATATTGCCCCGGCCTGAAAGTTCGGATATTGTCATACCTGTAGTATTCCCAACTAGTTCAGGTTTGATATGCTGATAACTGTCAGCTAGCTTCATTACTGCTGATGCATGCAACCCCCCCTTATGATTAAAAGCATTTGCTCCTACATAGGGTTGGAAATTGTTTGGAGGTATATTAACAACTTCACTTGCAAACTTATGCAACTCTGTTAAAAGACTTATTTGTTCATTATTTAATACTTTGATATTCATTTTTAGTGAAAGATTAGCGGCTATACTCAAGATATTTGCATTGCCACATCTTTCCCCATATCCGTTTAGGGTACCTTGTACTTGTGTTACTCCCGATTCAACGGCAATTAAACTATTTGCGACAGCCAATTCACAATCATTATGTGTGTGGATTCCTAAAGGAGTACTAATTTCATTTTTGACTGTGTTTATAATCTCCCGTATTTCATATGGCATAGATCCGCCATTTGTATCACAGAGAACGATAGTATCTACACCAGCTGCACAAGCTTTTTGCAAGCATTGTAAAGTGTATTCTTTATTGGATTTAAACCCGTCAAAAAAATGCTCTGCGTCTAAAAATACTTTTTGCCCTTTAGATTTCAGGAACGCTATAGAATCATAAATCATGCGTAAGCCTTCTTCTAAATCTGTGTTTAGAATATCCGTAACATGTAAGTCCCATGTTTTACCAACAATTGTTGCAACTTGAGTTTTAGACTCCACTAATGAAATAAGGTTGGCATCATTTTGAGCTATAGAATTTGCTTTACGTGTAGAACCAAAAGATACGATTATGGAATTATTTAAACTTAGTTTTTGAACTTGCCTAAAGTATTCTTCATCTTTTGGGTTTGATCCCGGCCACCCACCTTCTATATACGATATACCAGCTTCATCAAGTTTTTTTGTGATCTTTAGCTTGTCATCTACAGATAAGGATATACCTTCTTGTTGTGAACCGTCTCTTAAGGTCGTATCATAAAGATAAACTTTTGACATGGATTACCTCTCTTTAAATAGGAAGCTGTATAAAAAATGAACGTTAGCACAGGAGCTAAACACGGTCAATAGTACCTACTAAGGATTTAAATATTTAGCAGTAACTTTTTCAGTCATAAGTTTAGATAATCTTTCTTTATATAAAGTATGCTTTGTAATATTATTTTTACAATTTTCTAGTATATTTTCTTGTCGAGTTTTAATTTCATTCCATTTTTCAGGGTCGTTTTGTTCCAGTCGATTCATCCTTTTTTGAGATATTTCGGAATCAAACTTTTCTATCTTTTCACAAAGTTCTTTTATTCTAGTTTCTTTTAGTTCAACTAATTGTTTTAATTTAAGGATTCTTTCTTTTCTTGGATAAGTTATATCGCTATTTTGAAACTTGCTATTAGCAACAATCCCATCAGTAAGAGATTTATTTTTGTTTTGAAAAGTTGTCTTAATGTGCTCACTGATAACTTTCTCAGCTTCTTCTTTTGAAATATAACCATTTTTCAATTCTTCATAAACTTTTTCAACAACTATTTCATTACTTGTGATAGAGATGGTTTCTATATTTTTAACTAAATCCTCTTGTAAACGCCTTACTCGATCAAAGGCACCTTTATCAACCATGTCGGTAATCTCACTCATCCGTTTATGTGAATACCCTAAACGAAGTTCGTTTTTCTTTCCTTGATCTGCGGTAAATGTGAGCCGTATGTTTTCTACTGCTCTCTTAACAGGGTATAAATTTTCATCTGGATTGCTTTCAGAAGAGGCCGAAACTAATGAAGTAGTCCCAACGGTTGAAAATATTAATATTGCAGCTGCAATTGAACTCCATTTTGTTATAATCGGGCTTAAATTGTTTGATAATTTTGAAGGAATTATTTTGAATATCCTTGATTTATATGAACTCTGGGTTCTAAATTTATCGAGTAAAAGGTTTTTCGCTTTCATTTTAGATTCTTCGTTCACATTAGCTTCAAATTCGTTTTTAATTTTAATCGAAATTTGCAAGTCTTCAGACAAATTTTGACGGAGATCTGGATACTTTTCCAAACATTCTTGTATTGTGTATTTTTTATATAATATCAAATCGATACATTCGTCTAGGATTTTGTTGTAATTGTTCATTTCAACCTCCCCAAATCTTCTGTTATAAATATATTATTGTTGTATAAAATCGCACGTAATATTTTCAATCCACTACTTTGTAATTCTCGGATAGCCCCATCTGACTTATCCATTATTTCAGCGATTTCTTTTGACCGTAGTCCACTTATAAGACGTAATTGAATTACTTGTTGTTGTGAAGCGGATAATTTTGACAATGCTTCTTGTACCTCTTTTATATCGAGATTATCAAGAACAGTTTTTTCTGTATTATTATTGCTTTCCATATTCATAATTTCTTCTATATCAATTGTCGGATATTTTTTCTTTCTGTAGTAATCAATTGTATTATTGTGAGCAATTCTATATAGCCAGGCTTCAATAGGAACTCCTCTATTTTTATAATTTTGGATACTTTCAAGTGCTTTAAGAAATACATCTGAAGCTAATTCTTCAGCTTCAGCGAGATTAGATATTCTTGCGGCTATATAATTAACTACTTTGTGGTAGTTCTCTTCAAATAGCTTTGCTATATCATTTTCGGTATAATTAATTGCCATTTCAAACTCACTGTTTACCAGGTAATGTTTTGTTCATCTATTGTTTATATAATATAAAACGATTGTTAGGGAAAAATGTCAGGTTTGGTCTAATTATTTACTAATATTTATCGTATCACCCAGAATTTATTATAGGAAATGAACTTTTCCACTCCTATTATAGGTTTAAATAAAAAACTATGTTTGATTTGATTGATAATTTTATTTAAACTATTCATTTGTCTGCCTATAAAAAGAAAGAGTGTGATATGCCTGACCGACCTACAGTCCCCGAGTTATATATGCCTGAATGGGTAATAGATGGAGAATTAGCTCGTTCTCAAAGACCTGGTTACCCTAAAGATAAGCCTTTATCTTCAACCATGGAAGAATGGATGCAAACAGTACTGTCACTTGGTATAAAAAGTATTATTTGTATAATGGATCAATCTCAAATTGATAAATATAATGGTATTGATAATATAGGTGAAGGTCTCTTAACCTTTTATGAAAATAATGGTTTGGTAGTACTTCATATGAATGTTGAAGATTATAAAAACCCTCCCTTAAATGATTCGGAAATAAATACAATTCTCAAAGCTTATGCTGATCTCGAAAAACCAATTTTAATTCATTGTAGCGCTGGAAGAGATAGGACTGGAAAAGCAGTTGCTTCTATAACTGGCGAAGATAATTTTGGACTTTGGTCATAGATAATTAAATAGTCCAAGTTGTCTTGTTTAAAGACATTGTCCAAAACTCTAATTCGAACCTACAGCTATCTATATAAGCTTTTTTCATTTTTTGCTTTTGAGTCTTACTAGATTCGGCTGCTGTATTATTTACCAAATCTTTTAACCAAGAGGCTAAATTAACGAACTCTTGGTTAGAATACATTTCTATCCATTCATCATATAAAGGATCATTATTGTTAGTTTTATTTTTTTTTAGATCTAATCCAATTTCTGCATAAGTTAACATGCAAGGGAGAAGAGCCGCTATAATCTCAGTAAATTCACCTTCATACGCTACTTTAACGAGGAAATTTGTATAAGATTTCATTGCTAAAGCTGGTTGGGTTGTTTGTAAATCGTTGAGAGTGATACCTAGTTTTTCACAATATCCTATATGAAGTGAGATTTCGCTATTGAGAGTTTCTTCTAATAACTTACTAAAACTGCTCATAGTCGAATAATTTGGTGATTTTGCCGTTGCTAAGGCGAGAACTTTACTATATTCAAGAAGAAATAAATAATCTTGTTCAATAAAAAATTTAAAGCTATCCTTTTCTAATGTCCCATTTCCAATACGTTGGGTAAAAGGATGTGTCATAATTGCTTGTTGAATATTTTCTGTTTCTTGGTAAATTGATTCTACAAAGTTCATAATATTCCTAAATATTAATATGTAATAAATTCTAGATATTATATGGTAAAATTCCCTCAAACGTAACATTAATAAGTATTAGATAATGTAATTGGTAATAATCATATGGTTAATGCGACTCTTATTAAGGAGCTAAAAAAAATAGTTGGTAATGAATATGTTATGCATCATGCAGATGAATTATTAGTATTTCAGTATGATGGATCAACTGATAAAGCTATCCCTGATGTAGTAGTTTTTCCGAAAACAGCTCTAGAGATTAGCTCAATTATCACAATCGCTAACCGCTATGATCAATATATAATTCCTAGAGGAGCTGGCACAGGTTTATCAGGCGGAGCAGTTCCAATGTATGGTGGGATACAATTAGTATTAACAAGAATGAACTCTATACTGTCGATAGACCTTGAAAACAGGTTGGCATTAGTTGAACCAGGTGTCGTTAATTTAGACTTATCTAAATATGTTGCTCATATGGGATTATTTTATGCACCAGATCCTTCAAGCCAGATTTCTTGCACTATAGGTGGAAATATTGCCGAAAATTCTGGGGGTCCACACTGTCTCAAATATGGAGTCACTACAAATCATGTCTTTGCTTGTGAAATTGTTACTGAAAATGGTGAAATAATATGGCTTGGTGATAAGTTTCGTAACGTACCTGGATATGATTTACTTAGTAGTTTTGTTGGATCAGAAGGAATGATGGGAATTGCAACAAAGATTATTGTAAATTTATTACCAATACCAGAATCTGTTAAAACTCACTTAGCTTCTTTTGCAACCATTGAGCAAGCGAGCTTTGCAGTAAGTACCGTTATATCTTCTGGATTAATTCCTGGGGCTATAGAAATGATGGATAAATTAACGATAGAAGCTGTTGAAAATGTAGTTAAATGTGGCTATCCGGATACAGCTGGGGCTGTTTTATTAATCGAAGTCGATGGGGATAATGAAGAAGTAAATGAACAGTCTAAACAAATAATGGATATATGTAATAATCTTGAATGCCAGGATATAACTGTTGCAGCAAGCTTAGAAGAACGGAATGCTTTATGGAGAGGTAGGAAAGGTGCTTTAGGAGCTTTAGGCTCCCTTGCGCCTAACTATTTTCTTGTTGACGGAGTAGTTCCAAGGACTAAATTGCCTGAAACATTACGAAAGATTGATACTATAAGCAACAAAATAGGTTTACCAATCGCCAATGTATTTCATGCAGGGGATGGTAATTTACATCCCTGTATTTTATTTGATGAGCAAAAAACAGGGATGTCAGAAAGAGTATTAGAAGCTGGAGGAGAAATTCTTCAAGCATGTGTTGATGTAGGTGGAACACTGACTGGAGAACATGGAGTTGGATTCGAAAAAAAAGAATTTATGTATAAGGTTTTTTCAAATTCAGACTTAGACCAAATGTTACGGTTGAAAAGTTCTTTTGCACCGAATGGACGCTTTAATCCAGGGAAAGTATTTCCTGGCGGCCCCAAATGTTTTGATATGGCCACTTATAATACTTTTACCAAGTAAGAGAGTGATAGAATGGTTTCTGTCGATAATGATCTAGATAAATACATAATAGATGGCATATCTCCTGCAAAAACAGTTTCGCCTAAATCTCCTGAATCACTTGCTGATTTACTAAGAATTGCATCTGAAAATCAATGGAGAGTTGTTCCTTTTGGGTTTGGGCAAATGATGTGTATTGGGTCTATATCAACTGGTTATGATATAGCTTTAGATTTGACTGAAATGCCCAAATATATTCAGCATAATTCTGAAGATCTTACGGTAACTTGTAGTAATACTGTAAGTTACCAAGAATTAAGTGATAAATTAAAAGAAAAAAACCAATGGTTGCCCTTGGATTCACCAAGGATAGATTCCCAAAGTATAGGTGCATTATTAGCATGTAATTTACCGAGTCCTTTTAATGCAAGCTTTGGATATCTTCGAGACTATGCCCTTGGCATGAAAACGGCTACCCCATTTGGAAAAGTTACTAAAAGCGGTGGTACGGTGGTCAAAAATGTGACAGGATTTGATTTAACTAGGTTACATATTGGTGCTCTAGGTACCCTAGGGATAATCACAGAAGCTTCGTTTAAGATTATTCCTATGCCTGAGAAACATAGTTTTATAAAAATCGTGAATACCAATATTGCTCACTTACTAGATGTAAATTCCCAGATCTATCCAGCCCTAGGTTCTGTAGGAGTTTCTGAGTTATTAATTAAAGACACTAAACTCGGTGAGTTATATCTTCATTACGTTGGTACAGAGAGAATAGTAAACCAAAAGCTTTTAGAAATGAAAACTGTTTTATTCGATCATGAAATAAATGCTTCAGTTGAAGAAATTGATGACTCTGATTGGTGTAAAATTAGAGATTTTGGCTGGACAGATTCTGATAAAGGGATCGTCTTGCTCAGAATAAATTGTGTGCCTTCTGATACTGAGAATATTATCAATCAAATAAACCGTTTGGTTCCAAATTATGACCAACAAGAATTTGAAACTCTTAGTTCATTTAAACGAGGGGTTATTAAATGTAAATTAAAATCTCAAAACATTAAGGATATTCAAACACTTATACTTAACATAAGAGATGCGGTACGAGCTTTTAATGGGTACACAGTTGTAGAAAAATCACAAATACCTCATAAAAAAGATATAGATATATGGGGGTATTTACCTGAATCTTTTACTCTTATGAAAAAAATAAAATCCGAATTTGACCCCTTTAATATTATGAATATCGGAAGATTTATTGGTGGCATATAATGAAAACTAATACCAAGGCAGAAAAAAAAATTTTCCAAAGTACCAACTTGGATATTCAAGACCTATATAAATGTGTGCACTGTGGTTTGTGTTTGAGTTCTTGTCCTACATATACTGTATTGGGTAAAGAAACAGATTCTCCAAGAGGAAGAATTGCTTATATGAAAGCAATATATGAAGAAAAGACTGACCTTACTCCGAGAATTGTTTCGCATCTTGATTCATGTCTTCAGTGTAGAGCTTGTGAATCAGTTTGCCCTTCAGGAGTTCCTTTTGGACGTCTTATGGAACATACAAAATCATATATTGTAAGTCAAAAAAAATATTCCTTTCTTCGCTCTATAGTAAATAATATTCTTTATAAAATTGTGTTTCCTAAACCGTTAGTTCTTTCACTATCGAAAATCCCAATAAACATATATAAATTTTTTAGACTAAATAAATTAACAATCATGAAGCCTAAATTTATGATTCCTTTGGATAAAATGATAAGCGATACCCCAAGTACTGCATTTGTTGCCGATGGAAGCATATATCGTACCGATTTGACTGAAAAAAAGAAGAATGTTGCTCTTCTAGCTGGCTGTGTTATGCCTATTGTTCAATCTGATACTATGAGAGCAACTGTAAGGGTGCTAAATAAAAATGGTTGCGATGTTTTCGTCCCCGCACTACAACAATGTTGTGGTGCGCTTAATATCCATGGCGGGGATTTAGAAGGTGCAAAGTCTTTAGCTAAAGTAAATATTGATGTATTTCTAGCATTAGACATTGAGGCAATAATTGTCGTATCTGGTGGATGTGGAGCTATTATGAAAGAATATTTTGATTTATTTCAAAATGATCCAGAATATTTATCTAAAGCAATTATGTTTTCAGATATGGTTAAAGATATTTCTGAATTTCTAGTAGATCTACCTATGGTTAAACCAGAAAAAGAACTTACGTATACTGTGGTTTATCAAGATTCATGCCATTTAGCTAACGTTCAAAAGATAACTTCGCCACCTCGGATATTATTGGAACAAATTGATGGTTTAAAAATAGTGGAAATGGAAGATACAAACTGTTGCGGTGCTGCAGGTATTTATTCTTTGTTCCATAAAGAAATGTCATCTGTACTAGGAAGTTCTAAAATGGATTCTGTTGAATCAACAGGCGCCGACATTATTGTTAGTGGAAATCCCGGGTGTATTATTCAGCTAAATGGTGAGGGAGCTAAAAGAAAATCTGAAATTAAATCCATGCATTTAGTAGATTTATTAGATGAAGGGTATATCTAAGATAATTGACTAATTGCCTCTTTAGCAGAAACATTCATTCCTTGGGCTTTTAATTCAACCCCTAATGCTTCTAAGAACCGGAATACGTTTTCTATTTTGGAGTTTTCACCCATAAGCCCAATTCTCCAAACTTTACCACCTAAATTTCCAAGACCTGCAGAAATTTCAATACTATGGTTTTTTAACAATTCTGACCTCAGTTGTCCATCATTAATTTGTTCAGGTATTTTGACAGTAGTGAGACTAGATATATTATGACCTTCAGGAACAAGCATTTCTAAGCCCATAATTTCTAACCCTTTTCGTAAAGCGTTACAATTATTTGTGTGTTTTTGGATTCGTTTTTCTATTCCTTCTTCTACGAGTAACCGTAGACCTTCACGTAGACCATAAATCATAGTAATAGGGGCTGTATGGTGGTATGTCCTTTGTTCAGCACCCCAATATGTTTTTTGTAAAAGTAGTAAGTCATAATACCAAGTATTAGGAGGTACAGACCTTCGTTCCATTTTTTCTATACTTGCTTTACTAACAGTAACTGGAGAAAGACCAGGAGGACAACCTAAGCATTTCTGTGTAACACTGTATGATAGATCAATATTCCAGTTATCAATCTGTAAATCAACTCCACCAAGCGACGTAACTGTGTCAGCTACAATCAAAGCATCATATTTGTGAGCTAATTCAGTAATTTCTTTAATTGGGTTTAAAACACCAGTTGAAGTTTCGGCGTGAACGCATAAAACTATATTAATGTTAGGATTATCTTGTAGAGTTTTCTCTATTACTTCAAGATCCATTGGTTGGCCCCATTCGAATGAGAGTGGAATAATGGTTGCTCTACTACGTTTGGCAACTTCTATCATTCGATAACCAAAATACCCATTCTCTATACCAAGCACAGTATCTTGAGGTTCTACAAGATTAAGAATACAAGCTTCCATACCAGCAGTTCCTGTCCCGGATAGAGGTAATGTCATAGGATTAGATGTTTGAAAAGCTATTTTTAACATTTCATGGACATCATCCATGACTTTAAGAAAGGTTGGATCTAAATGACCAACAACTGGCTGTGTCATCGCTTCTAAAACCTCAGGATTAGGATTGCTTGGACCTGCACCTAATAGCAGCTTTGGGGAAATATTCAATTTTTGAAATTTTTTTTCATTCACTAGAGCACTCCTGATGTTCCACCATCGATATTCATTGATGTACCTGTTATATAACTAGCTTTTCCGGAAGCTAAAAAGGAAATAATATTGCCTGCTTCTTCAGCTTCTCCAAATCTTTTTAAGGGAATATTTCCACTTCTTTCTTGGTAATATTGTTCGATGTCTACACCTTTTTCGTTATGAAAGCGATTTTGGTGTTGGCCACTTTTTATTAAACCAATTAGCACGGTGTTAACTAATATATTATACTGAGCTAAATCTTTTGACATTGCCTTGGTTAATGCTAAACCCGCTGCTCTAGTAACAGATGTAGGAACAGAATTTGCTCCTGGTTGTTTAGCGCCAAGATTTGTAACATTAATAATTCTACCGCCACCAACCTTTTTCATATGCTCTATTGCGAACCTTGAAAATCTGATAGCACCGAAGAATTTTAAATCCAAATCTTGTTGCCATACATCGTCATCTACAGTTTCAAAATTATTTGCATTTGACGTTCCTGCATTATTTACAAGAATATCGACTCTACCAAATTCATTAACACAAGCGTCAACTACTTTTTTAATATCATCTGGGTTTGTTACATCCGCTGAAACGCCGATTACTTTCCCTTTACCACTACTTTTAATTTCGTTTACAGCTTTATCGAGCACATCTACTCTTCTTGCACAGATTACGACGTTTGCACCCTCTTCACACATTATTTTTGCAGATGCTTTGCCAATACCCTCACTAGCACCTGTAATAATAGCGGCTTTACCACTTAATTCCAAATCCATAGGTTACCTCTTTGTTTTCTATAAATAGAGTAAAGAAAAATCATATATTATCGTAAATATGGCTATAGTTCAAATTTATTAGGGTTTTAGGATGCTGAAGAATTATTGCGAAATTTGTGTTCGCGCATGGTACAATTGTTCATGATAACTTGTATTCCTTCTTTGGATGCTTTTTCCGCAGATTTAGGGTCTTCAATAGTATCTTGCATCCAGATTGTTTTAGTTCCTCTGTTGATAGCATCCTCAACTATAGGTGCAACAAATTCAGGTCTACGAAAAATGTCAACAATATCTATAGTTATATCATCTGGTATATCAATCAATGATGGATAACATTTTTTATTGAGTACCTCAGAGACAGCAGGGTTAACAGGTATAACATTGTACCCTGCATTTTCCAGATAAAGAGCAACTTTATAACTATCCTTTTCAGTATTTTTCGAAATTCCGACAACTGCAATATTTTTCGATTCGGTTAGTATTTTATCTATCAATTCACTTTGATTTTTCATAATTTCCTCAAGGTAATATATTCTATTTTGTTTTACTAATTGTATTGGTTTAAGAATGTTGATACAATTCGCCAAGTATACACTATTTTATATAGTGAGAGGGCAAATATGAAGTCAACGAAGGAATTTCGTCAAAAAGTAAGAACAGGTGAATGGGTTGATCAAACATCGGGTGTGGAATTTGATATTGTTCAAACTAATGTTGTTATTTTGCCTAAAGAATATGCGTTTGATTTTTTGTTATTTTGTCAAAGAAACCCTAAGTCCTGCCCAATTATAGAAGTACTAAACCCTGGTCAATTCGAACCAGTTTTTTCAGCTCCAGAAGCAGATATTCGTACTGATGTTCCGCGGTATAATATATATAAAGATGGTGTGTTTTTCGAAGAAACTTATTCTATAGAACATTATTGGTCCGATGACTTAGTTACATTTTTATTAGGTTGTAGTTTTACTTTTGAACATGCATTACTTCAGGCTGGCATAAACCTTAGACATATTGATCAGAGTAAAAATGTAGCAATGTATAAGACAAATATTTCTACTGAAACATCTGGAGGGTTTCACGGTCCCCTGGTAGTTTCAATGAGGCCTATAAAGAAAGACCGAATCATTGATTCCGTTGTGATTACATCAAAGCTTGAAAGAGCTCATGGAGCACCTTTACATATTGGTGTACCGGAAAAGATTGGTATTTCTGATATTGCAAAACCTGATTATGGGGAGTTTGTTGAAATTATGGAAGATGAAGAGCCTGTATTTTGGGCTTGCGGAGTCACTCCTCAAGCAGTTGCTCTTGATAGTAAACCTTCATTAATGATAACTCATAGTCCAGGGTATATGTTTGTTACTGATTTGGTTTCTGCAGATATAAAGTAGGGATTTTATGACTATAGAAGACATTATTTTACAGAATGATAATAGAGGCGTGTCACAATTACGAAAACATCTCTCAGAAAACTTTTGTATGGATGGCGCTAATAAACTCTTAAATAATGGTTCAAAAGTTATTATTGGTACAGGTTTTTATATATATAGTTTGGATGCTCCTGAAACAGATGGTCCTGTAGGGGTGGCTTTTTTAGCAAAAGCATTACAAACGCTTGGGTTTGATATATCAATAGTTAGTGATAAATACGGTTGTTTTTTGTTCGAAAATTTATTTAAGAAAAATGAAATCATTAACTTTCCTATTACTAATAAGATGGAAAGTGACCTGTTTGCCAAAGAAGTTATTGCCGATAGAACTCCAGACACACTCATAAGTGTTGAGCGATGTGGGCTTACTGAAGACGGTACTTACCTTAATATGAGAGGTGTAGATGTAGGTGAATATACTGCACGTTTAGATAGCCTTTATGAATATGCTCACAATCACCAAATATATACTCTTGGAGTAGGGGATGGTGGTAATGAGATCGGTATGGGGAAACTAGCTAAAGAAGTAGCTGGGTATGATAAACTGCCTGACAAGCCTTGTGTGACACCAACTGATGATTTGATAATTTCAAGTGTTTCTAATTGGGGATGTTACGGTATTCTTGCCGCATTGTCTAAAATTACAAAAAAAGATTTACTCCCAACAGAAGAAGAAAACTCCAACCTTATAAAGAGTATGGTTGATCAAGGCGCTGTTGATGGATTAATTCCCAAAAAACAATATTCCGTTGATGGGTTTAATATAGAAGAGAATAACAGTATATTAAGGCAATTGCGTAATTTGTAATACCTCTAGGTATAA
>Ga0209402_10000596_pt1 | contig 42837 bp, 34 predicted proteins | sample ArcticOcean_MG_C_3_FD_187437 | JGI IMG/M metagenome (GOLD analysis project Ga0209402, IMG submission 187437) | Marine microbial communities from western Arctic Ocean - ArcticOcean_MG_CB8_126 (SPAdes) (version 2) | ecosystem: Environmental > Aquatic > Marine > Oceanic | place: Arctic Ocean... | reverse complement strand
GTGCGACTCCATGGACTGCATCTGAGATTGGTTCACCGGTTGCAGGAGGCGAATCTAATAACCAACAGGAGGCACCTAGCGTTATTGTTGATATGCAAGAGCCTATTGGTCTTTCTGCGAAGATACCGAAAAAGAATCGCTAAATTTTGAAGATCTACAGTAAGTTTGAATACATAATTTATACACAATAGTACTTAATGTTACGTCACCAATATTTGAAGTTCTGATACATCGGAAAGTTTTTGTATATTGCCTTGTGGTAGGAGAAAACGAGTAGTTGTGTCTTTTTTTGGCTTAGGAGAGCCACTCGGTGTTGAACAACTCTTGCATTCAACAATAAAATAGACTATACCATCTTTCCTACATTCTATCTTTGACATCGAAGCTCTAACTAAGGAGAATGTCTCGTTGTTAACCACCTTCCCGTCTTATGAGAGCATCCCACTTTAAACTTGAGCATGAAATCTTGGTACTCGATGCGTACCTCAATAAGAGCTTGGATCAATCCAAGATGGAAAGTTGGACACATAACTTTATAGATGCGCTCCTAAACACTCTTCGTATGGAAGAGCTTGCACCATTGCAGATTTTCCCTGCATTGGATTTGCGTGCACCGGGTTGGTCATTTATTCAGCCTATTACTACTAGTCATATTGCTGGACACTACTTCGAACAGCCGGGTCACCACCCACACATTCGACTGGATCTCTATAGCTGTTGCTCTATTAACCTTAGAAAGGTTATTAATGTCTGCCACGAACACCTCGATATGCACATATGGCGTGCAACCTTTATCGATCGTCAGATAGATGTTGCTCCACGAGCTGCTACGCATATCTCTGGTGAAGGAAACACCGTCCTAGATGAACTTAACCTTCTCGATCACGACAAGCACTTGGTTGCTGCTAAGCAGATTGCCAAGAGAGCTAAAGAAGAAATGATCGTAAGCCCTAACAAGTCTAAGGACAGAAAGCCTAGTGCTGCTGCTTTGAAATAGTATTTAGTAGTCTTATAAGCAGAAAAGTGGTTTAATATACATAATTATGTGGTTCGTATTTGCCCTCATATATGCGGTATTCATAGCAATTGTCATTGTATTTGACAGGTTTATTGTTACAAATATCTTCACACGCCCTCTTCAAGGGCTTTTTATTACTATTCCTACGTCTGTAGCAGTTATTTTAGGACTTGGTCCTCTTATAGTTTGGCCAGAACCACGTATTTTTGCTCTAGCCTTTATATCTGGTTTCTTCTTACAGGCATCGCAGGCATGTTACTTTTATGCCCTAGATAAAGCAGATGAGGCAGGAGATATGAGTGCTGTAGAAGCAACATATCCTGTCATTATTGCTGTAGCTTCAATATTCCTTGGTAACTATCTAGCATTCTCTGAATGGATTGGAATACTTATTGTTGTAACAGCTGTAATGGCTCTCTCCTGGGAACGTTTAAAGAAGCCAGATCTCGTCTACTTTGGCTTTCTTGCAGCAGATGTTCTGTTTTTAGCGTGCCATGGCCTGATGGCCCATCATGCCCTAAAAGAAATCCCCTTCCTCTCATTCTATGGCCCTTACAGCATCGCTATCGTTCTCTTCGGACTACTTCCATTTATAGTCAGCAAAACAGAGCGACATGCATTATTGGACAACTGGAAGAATATCCGCAAAGTATTGCCACATTTAAGCCTCATGGAGATTGCCAATATTCTTGGAATTATCTCCGCTGTGTATGCATTAAGTATTGGCCACCCTGCAATGGTAACAGCGGTAATGACTACCTATCCAGCAATGGTCTTTATCTTCGGTGCTTTGCTAGTAAAAATACCATTCTTTAGAGCGCATGGCTTTGAGCCAGTAGAAAATATCTACCGTAAACTCGCTATTACCTTTGTGATCGCTGGAGGCTTGGGGTTGATTGTAATTTAGTTTTTCTGGATCTTTACAAACATCAAGCCAGTAAATCCTTCCTCCTCACAATCTAATGCTTCACATATTTCTATTGTGTACTGATTAGTAAATCCATTCATCTTTAACACCTCTTCCATATCATGTTCGTCTATATCTGCACATGGGAATGAAGCGTCTCCTACTTTATAATCCTTACAATTGCGCAATGCAGTTAGAAGCATGACACCAGAATCATCTAAGAGCGCTAACAAATTTTTCATATATAGCTGCCATGTTTCTTTTGAGTTAGTAGCTGAATCGACGCAATACGTAGATATAATTAAGGAATACTTCTCAGCACCTTCTATAGCAGGACTTTTTCCTGCATCGCATTTTTGTAATTTTGTAATTTTTGACCTAAGCAATTTTTCTCGAGCAGTAACGCTTTCTTCGCTTATTTCTGCACCCTCAATTTTTAGCACTTCTGATATACAATTGCCCCAGTCAAACATGTTTTGATCCTGATCTACCCATCTTTGGATTGCCTCCAAGTTACATTCTAAGTAGTCGCATACATGTATTTCAGTAGCATACTGAGCACAAGGAATAGTTCCAAAAAGCGTTGGACCTGCTCCAAAATCTAATATCTTCTTAGGAGTACCTTCTAATGCTTTCAGCTCTCTTGCTAAAAATTTCCATGCTTCAAAGGAATCCGTTCCAAGTGCAGAAGCTGAAAAATATGTATTGAGGTATTCATCTGCATCCCAAGTACCCCACTCGGCAATATCTTTATTAGGCTCAGCTGTGGCTTGATCCGTAGTAGGCATACGCCAAATATACCACTATATTTAAAAAAACCACTCAATATTTACTTTTTCTTCCTCTCTTTCAAGGGGACTTCTACAAAGAATGTAGTTCCTTTGCCCTCATTGCTCTCGAATCGAATAGATCCTCCTTGTTCCTCTACAGCTCCTTTAGCTGCATAGAGTCCGAATCCGTTACCATCTACCTTTTGTACATTACTAGCACGGAAGAGCTTTCCGAAGATCTGATCTTGATCCTTTTTCGGGATTCCACGTCCATTGTCTTTAACGGTGTAGTGAAGGCTATTACCCTTAATGGTAACAATGAATTCTACCTTACCCTTCTTCTCATCAGAATACTTTACGGCATTGCTTAGTAGATTCTCTAATGTCATACGCATAAGACGCTTATCAAGCTTGGCTTTAGGCATATCCTTTGGAATCTCAATTACTAGATCTATCTTTCGCTCTGCAGCTTTTGGATTAATCACATTCAATACCTCTCCAAAGAATTCCTGCAGATCTAAGTCTGCTCTATCTACCTTCATTTTTCCTAGTTGAATACGAGACACATCCAAGATCATACTAACAAGATCAGCCAAATCACTCATTACAGACTGCACTGTCTTCACATGTTTTTCCTGCTCCTTAGTAAGCTTACCGATATCTCCATCTAACATCATTTCCATGTACCACTTGGCAGAAGATACTGGAGTTGCAAGCTGGTGGCTTACAATGCTAAGAAGTTCATCTTTCTGTCTATCAAGCTCCTTCATTATCTCTACTCGGTTACCCCAAATACGGACAAGTGCAACTGTCTGCACACTCAACATAAAGAGTAGAAGAATAACCAAAGCAGAAAACGGAATAAGAGTTGCGTTAATCAATGCGGTGAAGTCTTCTACCTCTACATCAATACCCAATACGGCAACCGTTTCACCTTTACTGTTTAATATAGGAGCAAAGGCTGACATAAATACTCCCCACTTATCAATAATGAACTCAGTTTGTGCTACGGGGTTCTCAAAACCTTCATCTAATAGTTCTATTTCAAAAGATTCATAAAGCTCACCTGGTTCAGGTGGAATTTCAATATCTTCAATTATACCATTACCATCAAGATCAATAGGGTCAATCATCTCTGCATCTGCAGCAAATTGAACAAAGTTAGGATCATCTGTCTTATTCCATATATATATGTACTGAATATTTTGATTCTTATCTCTGACTCTTTTCATATGAGATACAACATTATCTAGCTCTTTGCTGACTAGAGCTTCTTGTGAGCTAATTTTTTCCAATTCAATTACCCTCTCTACCTCATCTCCATCAAGTCCTAGGACAGCAGTAGATACTATTGCTGTTAATCGCATACGAAGCCTCTCTTTTAAAATCTCCTGTGTTTGCAAATACACAAAGTACACCATTCCAATTGTTACAATTGCAGCAATACACAGTGGCAAGTAGCTAATGTCTAGAAACCAAATCTTATTTCTAGTCTTTGCTGGTTTTTTTGATTCTTTCTTCATTTCCTATTATTGTAGCATTATTCAGCATATTGAACAATATACAAAGCCACACTACTTCTTGCATAATACTATTATTAGTCTAACTGTGGCCAATAAGCCAAATATTGCGAAAAACAATATATATGTTTTAAATATTTTTCCAATAGAGGTCAATACTACACTCACATCCATATCTACACCTAAAATAGCAACTGGCTTTCCACTTTCATCGTAGATAGGTGCATTAGCAGACAAGAATGTACCCCATTGATCTGAATAGAAATCACTATCATAACCAGGCTTCTCTAGGCCATGATCACGAATAGTGGGGGCAGAGAATGCTACATCATATCTAGTTCCTGGCGGAGCACCTTCATCAGCCTCATTAAGTACTCCATCATTATTCACATCAAGAAAATTTGGTAAATGGAAATTGGTATCTCCATCAACTACAAACTCCCAAATATCCTTATCTTCAGTTGGCCGCATTATGTAGATATAGATAATATCTTCATTTCTATCTCTAATATCATTTAGTTGGTTGTATACCCTCTGGTACTCAGGCCTTTTCATATCTCGTGGTATATGTACAAAATCTAAATCTGAAGCATCAATCTCTGGTGCAGCAGTAGCTGCTATAGACATCAATCTTGTGCCTATTTCATCCTTCATCAACTCCAACGTGTATTTATACATTCCCCCTGTAATTACAAGTGATATGATTGCTAACATAGCCAATATTGCCGAAGCTCTCTTGTTCAAAAAACATTCCCTCAACGCCGAAATACATCTTGTCTTTAACGGAATCTCCACCTCTACTACCTTCTCTGTAGAGCAACTTTCTGGATCCTCCTCCGCCTTACACCACAGCAACTCAAACATTTTGCACTGGCTAGCGGCAAGTTCTGGATAACGAATAAAGCTGGCCTTTTGTTCCTGTACATCTATACAAGCAACGATGTCACCAACAATAAACTGCTCGAAGGACACAGGAAAATCCTGTGGCGTAACAAGTTTTGTATCACGGTATTCAAACACATCTCGTGTTTGGTAACGACGACCAAGAGGAACATTTGGGCAGATGGAGCGCATAAATGTTTTCTCTTTTCTTCGCTGACGGAAAAGGCTTACACGAAACTCTACAAGAGGGTCATCCTCTTCTCGCATTGTTGCAGGTAAAAAATGTAGCCACTCCTTCTCTCCTTTTTCGAGAAGCTTTGCAAATGCTTGTTGTATTCCTGCAAGTCCTTCGAAGTGCTCCATATCTGGGCGCGTACTCTCATGCTCTACCGTAGAAATAAATGCCTCGAAATCCTGTCGCTTGCGGTCCAGGACTGCATGCCGCTTCTCCATATCCTTCTGCATCCATTTACTGACTGCCTCTAAAGAAGAAATTGCATACTTCGTAGTGTTGTTTACATTCTCTTTGGTCACGATCTTTCTTTCTATAAGCTTCTTAGTCGCTTGATCTAGTACTCCTGTGCTTTTACCTGTTTTCGATGCAAGTTCACGTAATGTCAGCATTTTCCCCTCAAGAAGACGCTTGAGTATAAGGATCTCCGTAGCCGAGAATTCGGCTTCGTGGAGGTAATTTTCGATGCTGGCAGGAAGAGTAACCATGCAACAACGTAGTCTAAAGCAATTTGAGAGAAGTAAAAGGTTCTTTACATGTCCATTTACCTTATTTAACGAATATCATATCAGAATCGGCTGATATAAGCCAAATTTTAAGTTCTATTACGATATGGAACTACCCCTCTTTTACCCAGTCATACGTCTCTTTATCGATCTGACCTTCCTTTAGAAGCTCTTTTGCATGCTTCCCAAAGGTACACATACCTGTGTCTCGGCCTGTCTGGAGCACAGATGTAAGCTCTTGGGCACGAGTGTCACGAATGATGTTAGCGACAGCTGGAGTGTTAATAAGCACTTCACGCTGGGCTATACGTCCTCCATGAGCGCATGGAACAAGTCTCTGGGCAACGATAGCACGCAAAGACAAAGCGAGCTGTGTACGGATCTGCTTCTGCTGATGGGATGGGAAGACATCAACTATACGATCTACGGCTTGCACCGCGTTAGGCGTGTGTAACGTGGCAAATACGAGGTGTCCTGTCTCGGCTAGAGTTAGGGCTGCTGCAATCGTTTCAAGATCACGCATCTCACCAATCATAATAATATCAGGATCTTGTCATCACCTCTTTCTGATATCTGTGAAACAGCTCGCCCACTCCCGCCGGGAGAGGGCGACCTCGCTATACTGCTTTCAAAGCTGGCTACAGAGTCAGTGAGGAGTTACAAACGCTTGGAGAGTTCGGCAGGCTTCAAACCTTCCTAACATTTCCAACCTTTCAAACCTCCAACGTCTATTCTGAGGCATCTCTACACATAGCAATCACGAACTTGGCGATCTTCTCCATTCTTGCATCGTCTAGTCCCTTTTCTGCAGCTTCTTCTAGCCAAAGTGATAGCATTTCAACCTCTTCATCAGAGCTGAGGTTCTGTCCAGAGCATGCATGCGTCCTTTCTTCCAACAGATTAATGATCTGCTGGTCGATGGATTCGATCTGCTCTTTGATATCTACAAGTGTCATCATGGCCGGAATATTGATGGATTTTCTACAGAAAGCAACTGCCAAATTTCAAAAATATACTCTGGCCTTACTTTGTATGTTTTACTGGTTTTTCCGGTATGCGTGAAGCACTACGTACTCGGCACCACAAAAACACATCTTCTGGGCTATAGAACAGTATAAAAGCGGGAATGACAAACACAAACCACCAGATAGAAAGCATGGCACCAATCAGAATTAGAAATGAAGAAAGAAAGCAAAAAGAGAGCAACCGAAACCGTGGAAACCAAATACCTATAGCGCAAAGTGGTTGGAAAATTTTTACAGTCCACACAATAAAACCATAATGCACCAATGTCAGCGGCAGTCGCGCGTACCATCTGGATAGAGGAGTACTCCAACGACTAATATATGAGTACGCAAGTATCTCCCCTCCCTTCCAGTGTGGAAGCCACCATTTTTGGAGTGATACCCCTAAAAATGTTACCGTGATCTGCAATGCAATAAGTCGTTGCGGCAGAATGCTGACAGGTTCCCAGTGCCAAATAGAACCACTGCGTCTCCATTGATCAAAAGAGAGCGTGCGCTGTGCCCCACTAAAAAGCAGCACCAAAAGACAAAAGAGGAGGATACGATTGTACGATGTTGGAAACCCATGCAGTTGTAATTGCCATAAGTACAACGCAATAGTAATAGTTCCGAATACAGAGATCCGATAGAACGCACCCAATGTTAGGCCAATAATGCATGCGAGAAATGTCCAATAGATGATGATAGAACTAAGTACTGATGGTGGATCGAAATACAGTGGAAAGACTAACCCTTCTTTAGAAAACACCATGCTGATGTTTGGTACATACAACCCTGCGTAGACAAGAAGGTAGAGCCCAAGTGCGATGCGCGTAAGTGCAAGTGCATGCGGAGGCACTGTGCGAAGCCAAAAATGATCCCAAGGATTTGTGCTCATAAAACGTACACAAGGAACGTAGTATCGATAAATGGTATGTGTCGTAAGTACTCGTACCCAGCAGGAGACATGGGCCACTCTTCCATTTTAAGTCGAAGCTCTTTCCACTGATGGCCGCTGTTTCTTTCTAGCTGCAATATTGTTGATGCCATCTTTCGGTACTGCGCAGACAAGATCGCATCACCTTGTACGCGATACGTCCAAAGGTCAGCTCGCATAGAACGTTCTGCACGTGAAAATGGTACATACGGCAATAGATCGATAGCCTCCCACGCTCCATCCGACCGTAACCCCTCTGCGGAAAGCTCTTTATTCGTAGTCTTATATCCCTAAAAAGGAGCCATCATGCCGTAGCTCCACTGACGCAGAATTCTAGGTACACCGGGCATTTTGTATTGAAAAAACGTATATCCTAGCCCAGAAACTGTACATGATATAAAGACTGCGATAACCAGTTGCTGCAACGTACTCTTTAAATTCATATCTGTATTGTAGAGCAATGGGTATAATCGAAATATGAATAATGTAGATGTGCAGAAACGGGCAGCGAAACTCCGCGATGAAATCTGGAGATTAAACAAAGCATATTTTATCGATGATAAAGAAGAAGCATCCGAAGATGTCCGCGATGCACTCAAGCAAGAACTGATACAACTCGAAGCTGCGCACCCAGAAATTATTACAGAGGACTCCCCTACCCAACGCGTTGGTGCTCCTTTGGATGGTAGATTGCCAAAAATAAAACACCTCACACCAAAAGAATCGCTGAGTGATGTGTTTGCCCAAGAAGAGCTAACAGACTGGATAGATCAGATGGAGAGAGCACTGGGTAAAGAGAATGTTTCCTTTGAGTTTTTAACAGAGCTCAAAATTGATGGACTGAATGTGACACTTGTTTATGAGCAAGACGCCGAAAAGCAGAAACCGCTCCACTATCATTTGAAACGTGCTATCACGAGAGGAAATGGTATCGAAGGAGAGGACGTAACGCACACGGTAAAAACTATTGAGTCGCTTCCGCTTTCGTTTGAACTAGATAGAGATGATGGGCCAAAGTTGATAGAGATTTCTGGAGAAGTCTACATGCCAAAAGCTGCATTAGAGAATTTGAATTCAGCCCTATCCGAAGAGGAAAAGTTTGCAAATCCTCGCAATGCTGCAGCAGGAAGTTTACGCCAACTAGATCCAAAAATAGCAGCAGGAAGAAAGCTGGCAATCTTTTGTTATGCGCTTGGAAAAGATACGACAGATGCTCTTAAAATCACTACCCAACAAGAGTTGATGCAACTGATTCAAGATATGGGTATAGCCATCAACTCAGAGCTGCAACTACTGCACAGTTTGGAGGAAGTAGAAAAAATGTACGAAGACTTTCAGAAGACGCGAGATAGTCTTCCCTACGATATCGATGGCCTTGTTATAAAAGTAAACAACATACAAATGCAGAGAGACTTAGGGTCCACTGCAAAAGCTCCTCGATGGGCGAGGGCCTATAAGTTTCCAGCAGAACAAAAGACTGCTCAAATACTTGATATTCAGCTACAGGTAGGGCGAACTGGAGCCATTACTCCTGTGTCACATCTTAGCCCTGTACATCTTGCAGGTACGACAGTGACACGAGCAACTCTGCATAATGCTGATGAAATTGCGCGACTAGATGTGCGCATTGGTGACACCGTTGTTGTGCAAAAAGCAGGAGACATTATCCCCGAAGTTGTCGAAGTAATGATGAACCTAAGACCCGATAACTCTCGGGCCTTTCACTTTCCTCTGCACTGTCCTAGTTGCAGCGGGGAACTCGTGCGTCCAGAAGGAGAGGCAGTACACCGTTGCCCCAATAATAATTGCGGTGCGGTGCGACAAGAGAAAATCGAGCACCTTGTTTCACGGTATGCATTTAATATAGAAGGATTCGGAAAAGAGACTATTGATGTACTTCTAGAGCAAGGATTAGTGTCTGATTCTGCAGATATTTTCTACCTTACCAGAGACATCCTCATACAACTGCCACTGTTTAAAGAGAAGAAAACAGAGAACGTCTTAACCGCTATAGAAGGAGCAAAACACGTTCCACTCGATCGGTTTTTGTTTGCCCTTGGTATCCGGCACGTCGGTAGAGAAACTGCCGAGATTCTTGCACAAAGATTGCAATGGCCAAAGAGTGAACTTTCCGTAAGTACGCTTGCAGCGGCTGAAACAATTCATGGAATTACCATGGCAGATATCGCCATTACATTGCAGGCGCAAACTGCCGAAGGCCTTTCTACCATTGATGGTATTGGTGGTGTAGTTGCCGAGTCTCTCACAGGTTGGATAGCAGAAGAAGACAACCGAGCCCTACTGCACAAGTTTGAAAACGCAGCCGTCATTGCCATACAACCAGAAGGAACTCACGCACCGCAAATACTAACCGGGCAAACGTTTGTACTTACCGGAACGCTCCCCTCTCTTGCGCGAGAAGAAGCCAAAAAGATGATTAAGGATCGGGGAGGAAAAGTAAGTTCTTCTGTAAGTAAAAATACGCAGTACCTTCTTGCAGGTGAGGACCCAGGAAGTAAGTTTGATAAAGCAAAAGAGCTCGATATTTATGTACTGACCGAAGAGGAATTCTTAAAACTCCTCAACTAATTTAGCTTAGTTCTTTATCAACAATCTCCACGACATCTCGTAGTGTTACGATTGATTTTACAAAGCATTGCTTGGCACCAAGCTTAAGAGCCCTTTCACAATGTTCATCACTACCAAGGTTAGTAATTACATACGCTGGTACCTCTGCATTCTTCGTGTCTTTTATCTTTTCTAATACAGAGAAACCATCCATGTTGGGCATGTGTAAATCCGTCATGATGACATCAAATTTTTTCTTGTTTAACATTTCCATACACTTGACACCGTCTTTACAGATGGTGACATCGTAACCTTTACTCTCAAATTTCGTCTCCAGTGCATTACAGAGAGCCTCATCGTCGTCGACAACTAATATGAATTTTTTATCAGACATAACAGTATATAGTATACCAAAATATGTATTTAATCGCAATATACTCACTAAACAGTCTTACCCTCCACTGTTATATCGAGCAGATCGCTCTCGTAGTTGTGCTACCTTTCGTAATACTACAAGACGAGGATTCTCATTTCTTTCGTGTGCAGAGTTGGCTGCCATCTTTAGTGCGGCACTGTAATTGCCATAGATACCTTCGCCACCAACCTCTCTGCACCATTCCTGTACCATGCCAGAGGTAGGAGCAGCTCCACCAGGCCTGTAGGAAACATTATTTGGCGATGGAACAGCAGCTGTTCTTTGATTTTGGGTTTGCGGTTGCAGCGACTCTTTAAGCACGCGCTGACCATTCTCGTTACGGGTAAAGAGGGATATTCCTTGTCCCACTTTAATAGGCAATGGATCCCCTCTTGTTCTGCGAGCAGTACTTGGAATCTGTGACGCATTAAATCGGCTAGCCTTTCCTTTTGTTATTTTTCTATCTTTTGCATACCCCTCTTCACTCATAAGAATTTGACCGTTAGACCATGCAAACTGGGCTTCACCGAGATCTTGACCGTGATTAAATACGGTAAAAGGAGTAACACGAAGATTGCTATCTGCAAACTGTTGCATCGTCAAAAGCTGTCTATCATCTTTCTTCATGTCTCCTTGTCCATGCGCCACACGACCTGCTAGATGAAACAGCGCATCTGCTGTAACACGAGTACCTATTGCCAATCTGCGAATACTTCCAAGGTGCAATGAAAGTTTTTCAGATGCTGGAAGCACTAACACATTTGGTCCATCTCTTGGAGTATCGAACCAGTCTTCTAGTGCACCTTTTTCATCTTCATCTCCATAGTAAGGTCTTACATCTGCATTCATATGTGTTGGATATTGTTCACGTAGACCCTCTGTGACCTTATCTATCAACTTTCCATGCACTACTGCAACCGTATTACGTTCTGCAGGCTGTGGAATTTGTAACTTCGAATATAGTTTTAATTTTGCAAAGATCATTTTCATAAACTGATCTATAGCCTCCTCAGTTTCTGCTGGGTAGTGCTCTGCTTTTGCTGAAGGTCCAAACTGTACCCCAAGATCAAAGAGCATTTGCATACGAATGGCCTCTGCCCAGCTGACTCCTGGTGATTCCTTCTCCCAGCTTTGATTCTTATATCGTTGTGAAGAAGCACCATATACACGAGGGGTACGCGTTTTTCCTGATGCAGTATATGTCGGCTCTATAAAGCGCATTGCCTCATTCCGCCCAGCTTCATCTACAACGACTGCATCAAGATCTTTATGAAGCACGTCACCATAGCTACGTATCTGGCGTGCACTGGTAAACAGTGTCGAAACATCTAATGCAAGACGTGCATCCTTCATCTCTGCAGTAGATACCCCTGTTGCAGCTCTTGCATACACAGGGTAATTTTCTGGAATAACAAGGCCTACATCTCCACTCAGTGCTTCGCGCTGCTCGTCATCTGTCTGTGGTGGAGCTGGCATTGGTAGTAATTCCCATTGTTTCTTGGGTCCTCGTACTAACTTCCCTTCTCGTCCAAGGATAGTAGCTATCATTACTAATGTTTCATGATCTCGAGTAAAGGGTAGACCTCTGCTTGTCAGTGATTTTTGTAACAGAGCATATGCCTCCTCTACAGAACTGACGGGCTCGGTAAGTAATTCCATAAATGCAGCACGTGAAAAACTTATTTTCATAAATGCCGGATTTGTTTTCCGTAACTTGTTGTAAATTTTCGCCCAGTCCTTCTCGCTCATATCATAGGGAGGAGCCCGAAGAAGATGGCGACGCCGGTCATCACCCTGACGCATCTTGGCAGAAAGGTGATGTGACTTGGATGTACAGTACGCAATCTTACCCTCTAAATTTCTACGGAGCTGCTGTCGTATGTGCATTAGTACTACTGCAGCACAAGGCGCGAGCGTTTTTCCTGTACCTGGAGGCCCAAGAATATGAAAAGAGTCCGCATGCGGTCCATTGATGGCTAGCCAATCCAAATGAGCCCTTTGTGAAGGGTATAACTCACGTTCCTCAGTATCTCCAGGAAGCACACCACCATTCTTATCGATCTCCTCAATAAGGGTCCAGTTCTCCTGTGTTATATCCTTTCTGCCTTCTGGAGCCTTCTGATACGCAGCATGGTAGACGCGTGGATCTTCTGGACCGTATACATCAAGCATTTCTTCTTTTGTCATCTCTTCATTTGGCTTGAATATTTCTAGCAAACGACCACGACTATCCTTGTACCTCTTCTCAAACTTCGTCCTACGTGCATTGCTTTTCTTTGGACGCACAGCAATATCCATAAGAGGAGGAAGCTTGCCACTAGATGTTGAGTTTTCATTCATATTGGTTAAAGAGACTACCTATATTCTTGCTTAGGGTAAAGCTAACTTGACTGTTCTATTTATCTCATTACACTGATCTCCTTATGTCTTCATTAGATCGAGCTTCAGGCATATACAGACCAGAAATCCCAGGACAGAACATGAGCGCTGTTGTACGTAATAATAACACTCTCTCTACTGTTCGAAAAGAGATCCAAGTGGCAACGTCTTCTGCAGATCTTAGAGAAGAATCCCTCGCTATCCCACTTACCATTGTAGAAGGAAGATGGCTTATTGCTGGTTTAAGTAGAAAAGGATTGGAAGCACGTACACATGATCTTCTTGATGAGACACTTGATGATCATGCTGTCGCTAGTTCAGAGAGTCCTTTTGGAGAAACACAGCATGAGACCTATTCGATCTTGTACCGCATGTTCCTCGCTCTTTCTGAAGATGAAGGTACATATGATGAAGAAGCTCGTATGCAATTAAAAGAAACTGCAGAAGCGCTTCTCGAAAACCTCGTACCAGAACAAGATGATTACGATAGACCTTGGGCTAAAACGATCGAAGGACTGTATGCCAAATGGAAGTATATGGTAGGAGAAGAAGCTTTTTCTGCAGCCAGTGCACTCACTAATAATGATGGGCGTCCACTTTCTTACGGCACACTCTGGCAACGTCACGAGTCAGAAACTGTACCTAATTATTTTGAGCCACAAACCATTGCATCTCTACTGGAACTAGAAGAGGGTGAGTTGGAAATTTCTGGAGAAATTTGGTCAGAGCAAATGGCAAAGAAACTGCGCAAGCAAAACGTTCCAGAGCCTGTCATTACCCTTATCATACAATTGCAGTTGCAAACTGAAGGACTCAAGCTTACACAAGAGTCTCTCCGTAAACATCTTGATATTACGTACGAGGCTGCGAATAACATTGCCTCCGCACGTATTGTACCGAGAGATCAGATAGATGATTTGATTGATGACATTATTGGCGAAGAATACAGAGAATCCTTTCGCTTAGAATGGGACAAAGCGTACGAAGCCGAGCAAAGCCAAGAAAGCCTTAGTGATGCATTCGAGCGTATTCGCGACAGTCACGACTGGAACAATGGAATGGTTGCAAAGTTGCTGCATATTCTTCCACCTGAAAAACGAGGAAAAAAGAAGGCTAATCGCACAGAGGCATATCGTCCTTCGCATATGATCCGTGAGATGTATCAGAATGCAACGTTCTCTAATCAGGCACCCGCTAAAGTCGTGTTTGATCTTGTTGCCTCCGACGAAGAATACGAAGGAGATAAAACCGAGAGAGAGTATCTAGAGCAACTCTTTAAGCAAAAAATGAATAGGAGATTTGAAGTTGATGGTAGCGACTTATATAACTCTCCACTAAGACTACACCGAAACTACTGTGGCACATCTGCAGAGCAACTTGCCTCTGTATGCGACTACTCTGCCAATGACATTATGCTTATCGAGCGTGGTAAAAAAGATGTTTCCGATGAAGAAGTAGCAACGCTTATGCTGCTTGCAGAAGAGTTTGCTGATGCCCGCATTGCCGCAGTACACGAAGAGATAGAAGAAATTAATGCAGATCCAGATACGGTAGCCGCAGTGGTTCCACAAATCACTCGACGTCTAGGAGGACTCGCTGCAACTGCAAGAGGATTACAAGATCCTGAGAATCAAATGCGAAGCATTTCACAAGATCGCCTCAGACGTATAAGAGATGAAGGTGAAGTACCGTCTCTTCCAGAGATTAGGCGTATTGTAGAAAGTGGTAATTCTACTGTTACAGATAAGCTTATTGCCGATTGGTACGAACAATATCCAGAATACATGGCAGAAGACATGCAATGGGAGCACCCTGTTGCTCGAGGGTTTGCCGTACTCGTATTTGAGGAATATCACAGTCTCAAAGAATTTTGGAGTGATAAATTTGAGGAAGACTTTAGCCACTCTGTTCTTACACGTAATTTCCGACAGCTTAATGGAGAAGGACACGACTTTGAATGGTCGACAGTAAGCAGATATATCAATGCTCGTGGTCTTGGACTCGATGACGATAGGAGGCTTTGGCTCGAACAGATGTTTACGGTTCGCAATGAACTCACAGAAGCCTTGAATGAACAAGATGCAGAAAAGGTATGTGTCATTGTTCAAGAAGCTCTAGATACATGGAGAGCAGAAGCAACTGACCCAGAGCAGACAGAACATATGCTCGGTCTTACAAAAGCAGAGCGTGGTAAAATCTAGGTCATCCTGTAATCCTATACATCAAGGTTCAGACAGCGGGACGTATTTTTACGAGTCGAATGGTGACGAGGGGTTTACAGGTTACTATTTGCAAATCACTATTATTCAGCAGGGCACTTGAGATTTGTAATTAAGCAAAGTTTACTATTAGCCCTGATAACCAACATCATTGCCTCTGCCCTATTAATATTACTCTCTGGTCTGAAGTAACCCGTAAGATTTCCATTTGCATCGGTATCACCGGTGAGCACTCCTATGCTGACTAAATCACGAATTGGTTCTTTGAAGTAGTTGTGAACAGTGTCTATAAAGCCACCATTCTTAAAGTAGATGGCATATCGTGGATCATTTTTGTCTAACACTCCTCCAATTTGAAAGAATGCATGAACAACACCTGCTGCCTCAGCACGTGTTATCGGTTTATTAGGATGATTGACTATTAAATCTCGAAATCCTTCAGTGTTTACATTTTTGAATCCAACATTTTTCTGTATGGCATATGTCACGTATTTGTTCGACCAGTGATCTATAGTTACTTCCTCTGGGTTATCATATACATAACTAGGGACAGCTGTAGCTTTGATAGTCATTTTCAAAAGCTCTGCAACTGTTACGGGATCTGAAGGCCCATATTTGTTTAATGGTTTGTCATTTGCATCTTTGTATCCACTTACAAAACCTGCAATTCTTGCGTCCTGCAGATCATCTGAATACCAAGCGCCAGTCGGCACATCAGAAAAAGGTCTCCATCGCTGGTACTCTGCAACTTCCTCATTTGTAACTTCCTTTGGAGTTTCTTGTACTTTTTGTTCTGGAGCAGGTTTTTGTAACGAGAATGAATCAATGACGTGCTCAAATTGATCGTAGTACTCATCAAAATTTGATGGCGTCGCTTTATATTTGAATTCAACTCGTGTTCCATTGAAGTCTACAAATACCCATTCTTCACGAATAAGTTTGTTGAAAAACGATGCCTCAAAACGATAACGAAGAGCGACATGCCCAAAGAGTTCAGAATCGTCTTTTTTTGTAATAATGAAGTCATCATATTTTTCTGTTAATTCAGCAAAATCCTTCTCAAATGCTTCTTTTTTGTGAATATCTCTTGCTGTGTCTGTATTTGGGAATCCCAACCATCTAATATCAATACGAGGTGCATTAAATGCATCTATTCGTTTTACCCAAAGTGATGAAACTCTCCCGTCATATGCACTTTTAGCACTACTTTTGATCCATTCTGCGGGGTATTCAAATGAAATATCATATTCATCGTGCGTGAACGTAGTATATGTTGCTGCACTTACATTTGGTGTAAGCAGGAAGAATACAAGTAATAGAGAAACAGAATGATTCATGAGAAGAGTGTACCAATACAAGTATATGTTTTCAAACCTGACAAGCCTTTGTGGACTCTTCGATTCGGCAAAGAGGAGGCCCGAGGTAGTTGTTACTGGGCCCTTCGACTCGATTTTGCAAAGCAAAATCTTACTCAGGGTCATTCGCCTCGGCGAAGAGGTGGCCCGAGACCGAAGGTCGAGGACCATGAGCGAGGCCCCAGAGGGCCGAGTCGAATGGTGACGAGGAGAAGACTCGAACTTCCACAGGATTGCTCCTACACGCCCCTCAAGCGTGCGCGTCTACCAATTCCGCCACCTGGGCAGGTAACAGGGCAAACTGTAGCGATTTTAGCTAATTCGGCAATCTATTTGCCAATAAATACCAAAGTACTGCACAATACCTTACTTTATGGCTCTAGCAGAAAAAGCACCGGCTCCTGTTGAATACGACGACAAAGCTGTTCCTAAATTGCTCAGCATTACCTCTGCAGCATTTAAAGCTAAATATAATCAGTGGGCGAGCTTTCATGATGAGGTATTACCACCAGAGCAGAAGCAGGAGAAGAGGGGTACTACAAAGACGGGCCCCAATACGCATAAAGAATTTTTAGAAGGATTTGATGATTCTTCGGATATGCACCAACATCTTGTAAACGAACTGATCACAATGTTGCGTGAATTCGAAAAGGAAGATGATGAGGTAAATGGAGATACAATATGGCGACATCAGAAGGCATTACTTATTGAGTTTATTCAAATGCTTGTACAAAAGCGTCGCTCCAATGCAGAGCTGAAATCGTTTCTTATGGAAGAGGCTCCTGGAACAGGAAAAACACGTATCATGGGAATTATTATTGCAGCGTTGTCTCGTATGATGGTGCGAGGAGTGATGACTGGAAACGTCCTTATTCTGGTTAAGAGAAAATCTATGGTGATGCAACAGGCTCTTAGTAAGGATGGTATGCGTAGCGCAGTGCTTTCTAAAGAGAGCTCAAAAATGCGTACCAAAGAAATTGAAGAGCAACGAAGGTTCGCACTGCAGGAGTTTACTGGAGCCGAGCAGGACTTCTTTCCAAAAAAAGAGTGGGCCAGTATTTGTGATGAGAACCCGACTGATGTGGATGCAGCAAGGCAGTTAATTCAAGAGTCTCTTACAGAGCGCAAGCTATGGGATGACTTTGTGCTTTACCCTCAACATGAGAGAGTTCTAGATGAATTAGCGCACTGCGTAGCTAGACAGGGTGGAGTGGTATTTGCACCAAATGGATCCGATTTGGAATTTTTAGAACTATCACCTGCTTCGGAGGAAGAAGGAAGTGGAAGAGGTGATTTACTATTTGGGGTAGATAGGCAGATCTTTGATACTGGTGGTGTGTTTATGCAGAGTAGCTATGACGTAGGAAACGAACAAGCAGGTTCATTACCTACTAGAAATTCTCGTATAGTTGTTATGGCTCACACAACAACGTATCAGCAACGTGCTCGCGAAAGTATGAAAGACTGTTTGGCAAATGTAGAATGGATATTCTTGGATGAAGCAGGAAAAGTAAACCCAGATACATTAGGTACTATGGTGACGCACGACAGTATAGGAGGAGAGAAACCTGCACACGTTTTTGGGGCAACGGCATTTAGAGATGGAAGTAATTTTCATGGGAACTTCTCTCAATTTACTGTTGAGGATGCCAACAACAGTCCAGACCAAGTATTAAAGCCGCCGCGTCTTGTTGAATTTCCTGGTCAAGAAGGTGTGCGTTTCCCCTCTGGCTCTTACGAAGCTGCTGAGCAAGTTATTACTCAAGTTGGTAAAAAAATAGCGTTAGCAGAAAAAACGGGTATTCCTCAGCCCAATGAAGAGGGGTCTATGTTGGTCGTAGTAAACGCCAACCTTGTGTCGTATGTCGTTATGCGCTTACGTCAGGAATACGGAGATACCGGTATGCGATTTATTTCCTATAACGTTAACTCCGGAGACGAGGAACACACAGGTCGGGTACAGGTTCGCATGAATGATCCAAAATATACACAAACGTGTCTTGTAGGATCTATGGATAGAGTAATCGATTCGTTCGACTGGAGGCAGCTGCGGTCTACATTTATGGGTGTAAAAGAGACAAAGGCAACTATGGAGATGATGAAAAGACTGTATGGTCGCCAGTATCACAGTGCATTAGAAAATGGATATATTTTCCATCAGCTCTTAGCGGATGAAAAAGAGCGCAATCGACTACCATTTAGAGCGTACACACCTGATGCGAAAATCCCAGATCAAGGGCCTATTTCCCTTGTTCCTGGGCAGTATTTTGTTGGTAAGAAGGCATGTAAAGCAGAAGAAAAAACATTGCCTAGCACTGGATTGGCAATGCAAAAACTATGGTCGGATTCGACTAAGGCTGAGTTTAACAATCACGTTCGTAAAGAATCCAGAGAATCAAAAACGACATTCCCACCCAAAGTACGAGACAATCCTCTTACGAATCAGTCTTTTGTTATTAAGTTTCCACAGGTAGCAAAAAAAGTTCCCGCTAAACAACATGCAGTAGGGGCAACATATATTCGTGAATTTGCTGAACTCAATGGATTGAGTGAGTTTGAAGATGAGCTGCAAGTAGCTGTACGAAAGGTAGAAGTTAGTGCACAACGCGCAGAAGCACTGCGAACAGTAGCTCTAGAATATAAGCTACTAGAAGTTATACAGAAAAGCACACAGGCAAAGGCAAGCATTCGCGTCGCAGAGCGGGAGATTAAAACGCAACATCCAACACGGCAGCAGTGGGAACAATATGTGCAAGATGAGACAGGGAAAGCAAACAGTGCGCGAGTTAAAGTAGGAGACAAGAAAAAGAAGAAGAAAACAGCAGCGCCAAAATCAAGGTCACGACCAAAAGCTCCTGCAAGGCCTCCACATGAGAAATATGCAGATAAAGTAATAGGAGACGCAGCATTTGCTGATAAAGCTAGGGGCACTGCAGACAGTGAATTTATTGCTACAGATAATGACATGTCAGAATTCGATGACGATGATGGGGACGGTACAAAAGATGAGGAAGAATACGGTGGTGGTAATTTTGAAAATGATGCCTATGACGATTATGAAATTGATATACGAGATTTCGAATAGATAGTTTCCCTCAACTCTTAAGATGACAGATGCACATGATGAAGTCCCACAGGATCCTGCAGCAGTAGATGAGCAACAACCCGAAGACACTCAAGCGGAGCCAAACTTTATGCACAGAGAAGATGTTAATGACTTTACTAAAGTATTAAAGATGCTTGGTGACCCTATTCGATTTCAGGTAATAGATGTCATTCTCACAAGAGGGGAAACAGATGTGACAGATCTAGTCGAATTAACAGATGCAACGACTCAGCCTGCGATTTCTCATCATCTTGGTATCATGAAAACAGCGGGTTTGGTAGAAGTTCGGAGAGATGGCAAACACAGTTATTACAGTGTCGCGCGTGGAGAAACAGGAGACCTAATTAGACGCATATATGCATTAGTAAATCCTGATTCTACTGACGAATCATCCTCCGAAGAATGAGATAATTCCTTGCTCGAATAGGCACATACATACTATTCTCTAGCGCTATGGGCAAACCGAACAGATTACCAAAGGAACAGGCAGAGTTTGATGAGAACCATCTACGAGTATTCGCCAATAGCCTTCCATGGTGGTTTCGGCCAACAATGAGCCAATCAGAATATACGGTTACGGATTTTATTGCCAATGTTCATGGAAGAATTGAGCGTAATATCAAAGGCGAAAATCCTGAAATGCAAAAGATTTTTTTTGATCGTAGAAAGTTTGCACAGCATCTTTCATATCGTGCAGCTCGAGAATCTGCTGCAATTGCTAAGGTTCCGGGTATGGGTGGTACAGAGGCATACACTGAACGAATGCAACAATCTGTAGATAACATGCATAGAGGTAGGCGATACGCTATCCCAGAAGGAGATCCTCTTTTTGGAAATTACGGTACATCTTCTACAGAGCACACCACAGGAAAGCAGTTATATCTTGTGGATCTTACTGTTGCAGAAAAAAAACTTGTTGCATGGTTAAAAAATTCTGCAACCCTACAAAGTGTAGTAGCCGAAGGAGAAATGTGGTGTTATACACAATTAGAACCTAACACACGTGTCCTAAACTTTTTTCCAGAGTTTCGCACAAAAATATGGGATATAGTAGATGGACAAACGGATAATAGTTTTGAGGCGCCATGGCGAGAGGAATGTGTAATTGAGTGCGTAGATCAGATAGAGAAAACGGGTGGTGATAGAATTCAAACAAATACAGCAACACTTGATCAGCATGGTATTGAGGGTGACTTACTGCAGGCAGACCCTGAAGAAGTACTTTCGAAAGTGATAGACAGGGAAAAGTCCAATCCAAGCTCTATAGCAGGTTGTTTGTCACTGATGGAGCAAATGCTCAGTATTGCAGCTTTAGAGAAAAATAAAGACGTAATTAAAGAAATAGCTCGACGGTGGCAAGAATTGAATCATCATCACAATCTTGCCGCTTGTGATCATCCTGTAGGAGGGTTAGTAGGGCTTATGGCAAAGTGTGCAGCAGAGAATATTGATATGTTGCAGTTTTGGATGGGTGCGAGACCAATCACAGAAGAATCTACTGACGAATCACCCCTCTCAGTTGCTCCAGATGCCTAGAAGCCTGTTTGTAATCAGCATCTTCTTTAACGATGTATTCTAGGTTTTGTATCGCACCTGCAAAATCTCCTGTCTCTGCCTGTACTGCAGACAGTCTGTAGCGTGCATCCAGTAAGCTGCTATCTATTTCTACTGCTGTAGAGAGGGTTGTTTTTGCCTGTTCTAAGCGACGGTATTTCTGATAAATAATACCGAGGTTTAATCGAAATTGCCTTCTCTATGTCTCCATTTTGTTCGTAGTATTCCCCTAAAAAGAAGTACCCGACGATGTCTTCTTCGAGGAGTTGCCGTTCTTGCGGGATCATATTAATACTGCGTTCGAACCCGAAGGCCAAGGACCATGAGCGCAATTCTAAATATTTGCAGGGCTCTTCGATTCACTGCGCTTCGCTCCGTTCACTCAGAGTCATTCGCCTCGGCGAAGAGGTGGCCCGAGACCGAAGGTCGAGGACCATGAGCGAGGCCCCAGAGGGCCGAGTCGAATGGTGCCCAGGAGAAGACTCGAACTTCCACAGGATTGCTCCTACACGCCCCTCAAGCGTGCGCGTCTACCAATTCCGCCACCTGGGCAGGTAAAAGAACGGCAAAATTGTAGCAACTAGCCATAAAATGGCAATCAAAAGCTCCAGCTCTTCTCATTTTGCCTGACACCCCCTTACTACTACCCCTTCATCCTCTTCTGTTTTCGCTTTGCGGTGTTGCGCTTAATCCTCCGCCCTGCAGTAGTGTGCGGTAGTTTTAGAGGAGGAGGTGCCCCCAAAGAGAACAGCTCTTTTGTTTCCGTACTTACGGGCCCTATCTCTGCGATGGGTCTCCCGCGATAGAGTAGAACATACTGCGTGTCTTTTTTGAGTCCTGCACGAATGGCCGGAAAGTTATCACGAAGCTCTCCAGAAGTAATGACTCTGATGTTGTGATCATGTGGCATATACTCAGTATACGAACTTCGAAGTTAATATGGAAGTTCATTTTACGGATAATTCTATCTTGTCGAGTTGTAACCAGAAAACCCCTCGGCACCAAATCTCACTAAATTTGAGAACTTACCGAAAAATCTAGAATTGCCCCTCTACTCTAAATAGCTTTTTGAGTAAATTTTGTATTCAGAATTTTTGGCTATAGTTAGGCCTAAACTTGATATCGCTACTTAATAATGTATTGATGAAATTGGTAAAGTTTGCTATACTTAGTCTTGTCAGTTGGTTCGGGAGCTTGCTCTTAAATCTTCTGGCCAAAATAAAACTGTCCGCGACTTATATCAACGGCAGTTTTATTTTATGTGTGACAAGTCCGTAACCCACATCACCATATCAGCTCCAAGTCTATTGCTTTTGAATGACTAGTCCTCTTTACTTTAGGCATGCTAGGAAAAGTTTCCGTTACGTTTTCTATTTTTGCACCAGAAGCAGAGTCTGTATCTGTTGCGGGGACATTTAATGATTGGCAGATCGACAAGCATCCGATGAAGCAGAAGCAGGATGGAACCTGGACCAAGAAAATCTCACTTCCGCTCGGACGACACGAGTATCAATTTGTCATAAACAAAGAAATATGGGAGAGTGATAAAAATGCAGAAAAGTATTGTCCAAATGATCACGGAGGAATGAATGCTGTTTTAACACTTGAGTAAGCCATTTCTGTAATTTGAGGATTTTTGGTATGTGAACTAGACCACAGTTTTGCATATACGCATCTATCTGGGGATTTGCTGTTGTGCTATAATTCTCTGATCCGTTTATAGAAAATAACGGAGAATATCAACACATAAATAATACATATGTCCATGCACAGCCTCATGTTCGGTTGGGAATATCCCCCTCTTCATCTTGGGGGCTTGGGCGTTGCTTGCCAGGGTCTCGTGCGCGGACTTTTGAGTAATGGTGTAAAGGTAACTCTTGTACTCCCCCATGAATCAGAAACCACTGACACTGATGTGCGATTTCCCTCTGATGAAATTGTGCAAAAGCTCCGTGTGTGTAGCATGCTGCAACCGTACAATACGTTTGAATCGTTTGAGGCAAATATTCGCAAAGTGCCTAAGAACAAAAAGGATATGTACGGAAATGACCTTGGTGAAGCTATTTCGAACTATACGGAGATGAGTGTGAAGATGACTGAAGACCTTAACCCTAGTGTCGTGCACTGTCACGACTGGATGACCTATGAAGCAGGGCGAAGATCTGCAGAACATCACAATGTTCCTCTTGTTGCACACATCCACGCTACAGAGCTCGACCGTACAAACTACGCTCCGAATGAATATATCTATCAAAGAGAACTCATGGGGTTTGAAGCGGCAACAAAAATCATAGCCGTAAGTAACTTCACCAAAAATATGCTTACGAAGCACTACGGTATTGCACCAGAGAAAATCGCTATTGTGCACAATGGGTCTATTGATAGACCTCCTTCTCCGGAGCTAATCGAACACAAACGCATACTAAAGAAGCAGCACCCAATGATTCTGTTTCTTGGAAGACTGGTAACACAAAAAGGTGCTGTGCAATTTTTGGAAATGGCTTCGTTGATTCATAAAGAACAACCCGAGGTAAATTTTGTTATGGCAGGTGACGGACATATGTTCGAAGAGCTTGTAGACTTTAGTTGTCGCCATGGCCTGCAAGACTCTATAATCTTTGCCGGAAAAGTAGGTTCAATGGAAGCCAAGCAGTTATATGCACAAGCAGACTGCTTTGTTATGCCTTCAATCTCAGAGCCTTTTGGTCTGGTAGCGCTTGAAGCAATTTCGCATGGCACTCCAGTTATTCTCTCCCGCCAGTCTGGTGCCGGAGAAGTAGTAGATGACTGCTTTCAGGTAGATTTCTGGGATACAGCAAAGATGGCGGACTGTGTAATGACTATCCTCCGCGAAGAGCCACTGGCACATCAACTTCGATCTTACGCACCACGAACACTAAACAAACTTACATGGCAGCGCCAAGCGTCACATGTGCAATCTGTTTATACCGACCTTATTCACTGTTAACTATGAACCCTCGCATCTGCTTCTACTTTCAAGTGCACCAGCCATACCGGCTGAGGGATCTGCGTATTACGGAGGTAGGGCAGGGCAAAGCAGACTATTTTGATTCTGAGAAAAACCATCAAATCTTCCGTAAGGTAGCGGAAAAATGCTACTTACCTGCAAATGCATTGATGTTAGAGCTTGTTGAAAAGTATCCAGACTTCCACATCTGCTATAGTCTTTCTGGAGTGTTTATGGATCAGTGCAAAGAGTATGGACCGGATGTTCTGGAATCGTTTCAGAAACTTGCAGCGACTGGAAAGGTAGAGTTTCTCGCAGAGACGTACTACCACTCACTTGCCAGTGTCGTATCCCTCGAGGAATACTGTGAGCAAGTTACAAAGCATGTACGTACAACCGAAGAGCTATTTGGCATGACACCAAAAGTGTTTCGCAATACCGAGCTGATCTACAATAACGAGATTGCACAAATCGCACGTCTCATGGGATTCAACGGTATTATCGCAGAAGGTGCAGATAGCCATCTAGAAGGAAGAAACCCTAACGATCTTTTCCGACCACCAACGTTTCGTCTTCCAGCAGAACAAGAAAAAATTGTACGAGCAAATAGACCACTCCAAAAAAGGGCACGTGATATCGCGGTGCTCCTAAAAAACTACAAACTCTCTGATGATGTTGCATTTCGTTTTTCCGATAAATCCTGGGTAGGATATCCTCTGGATGCAGGTACATTCACCGACTGGCTTATGCAAAGTGGTGGGAAAAATGCAAACCTCTTTATGGACTATGAAACATTTGGAGAGCACCAATGGGAAGACACTGGTATCTTTGATTTTCTTCGCGAACTTCCTGCTATTTGGCAAGAGAGAGGCATTCAGGCAGTAACTCCATCACAGGTTATCGCAGACTGGAAAAAGGAACACACCCACGAGTACGATGTACACGAAACAATCTCTTGGGCCGACATGGAACGCGATCTTTCTGCGTGGACCGGAAACCATATTCAAGATGCCGCACTTAGCTCGATCTATGCGTTAGAGTCTCAAGTAAAAGGAACAGGAAACAAAGGCTTGATAGAGGCATGGCGCAGACTGCTTACTTCTGATCACTTCTACTATATGTGTACCAAATACTGGAGTGATGGTGATGTGCACAAATACTTTAGCCCTTATGATTCTCCGTACGAAGCGTACCGACGTTACAGTCATGCACTCGCTGATTTACGTTCCCGACTCTCTGCATAATGCCTCGCTCTCTTGTCTTTGGTAACGGCTCCATGCTTGCGACATTCGATGATGATCTCCAATTGCGGGATCTCTACTACCCGCACGTCGGTATGGAAGACCACACCGCATACGGTGATGTTCATAAAACAGGTGTATGGGTAGAAGGAAAAGGAATACGATGGTTTTCTGACTCCAGTTGGGATATCACACCAAATTACAAACCCGAATCACTCGTCGGTCACTCACGTTTGATAAATGAAGAACTGGGCATAGAAATTACCGCAAATGATTATGTGCATCCCGTGCACAATATTCTCGTCCGCCACTTCCTCGTCACCAGTATTGATGGCAAAGAAAAGCAAGTACGCATTTTCTTTAATCATGATTTACACATCTATGGAGATAAGCAAAAGGACACAGCATTTTATGAGCCTTTCACCAACTCTGTTATTCACTACCGTCAAAGCAGATACTTCCTTATAGGAGGAGAAACCTCAGATCCTGTTGAATGCATTACCGGACGAGAGGCAAATGAATATGAATCTATTCTCCATAGCAAAGAAAACATACAGGCATGCGGTATTACCAGCTACAGCATCGGAAAAGCTGAGTACAAAGGAAAAGAAGGTACATGGCGAGATGCCGAGGATGGAAACTTGAGTAATACGACCGTCGATCAGGGATCTGTAGACTCGACTATTGGTATCCACTGCTACGTAAAACCTGATGTTAAAACAGAAGTCACCATGTGGATGTGTCTTGGAAAGAAGCTGCAAGACGTTGTTAAGCTGCAACAGTTTGTTCTTACAGAGGGGCAAGAACGTATGCAACGCAACTGTCATAACTATTGGAAGAGTTGGGTGAATAAAGATCATCAGAAGTTTGGTTCGCTCTCACCAAGACTCATTGATCTGTACAAACGGAGTCTGCTGATCATTCGCCTGCATGCCGATAATGAGGGTGGGCTTATTGCCGCTGCAGATGCAGATATCATGGAATTCAACCGTGACACGTATACGTACGTCTGGCCACGCGATGGCGCTTTTGTCTCGATGGCATTGGATAAGGCGGGTTACCTGGAAGTAACGAGACGTTTTTATGAATTCTGCTGCAGACATCAAACAGATGATGGATATATGCTGCACAAATACAATCCTGATGGAAGCGTTGGATCGACGTGGCATCCGTGGTTTCGTGACGGAAAAGCACAACTCCCCATTCAGGAAGATGAAACTGCACTCGTGATCTACGCTATCTGGAAGCACTTCCAAAAGGTACAGGATTTTGAATTCTTGCAGACAATGTATGAGTCATTCGTGAAAAAGGCAGCCCAGTTCCTTCTAGAATTTGTCGAACCAGATTCCGGCCTGCCACTGCCGAGTTACGATCCATGGGAGGAGCATCGTGGTGTATTTACCTATACCACTGCTAGTGCTATTGCGGGGCTCGAGGCATCAGCACAAATTGCCCATATGCTCGGCCATCACTATCATTCAGAAAAATATCATAATGCTGCAGATAAAATGAAACAGGCATTCCTATTTCACTTGTATGATAATGAGACTGGAAGATTTATGAAGAAAATTAAACGAGAGAATGGTGAAACTACAGAACGTGATCTCACACCAGACGCTAGTATTGCAGCCATATGGAAACTTGGAGTACTTGACCCTAAAGATCCACGTGTTGTTGCGACTATGGAGCAACTGCGAGAGCAGCTTACTGTGCACACGGATGTTGGAGGATGGGCTCGATACACCAACGACTACTACCACTCCAAAGTAGCACCCACAAAGGATATCCCTGGAAATCCATGGTTCATCACAACATTGTGGTACGCACAGTGGCTTATTGCCATTGCAGAGAATGTTGATGATCTTGCTGAAGCACGAAAAATTTTAGAATGGACAGCAGATCACGCATCAAACTCAGGTATTCTTGCAGAGCAGATGCATCCTATTACTGGAGACCCTGTTTCTGTTGGGCCACTTACTTGGAGTCATGCTACATACGTAGAAACTGTGCTGCTATTCGTGGAAAAAGAAGAACAACTCAAACATCATGACTAAGAAACAATCAATCATCGGCGTAGATCTTGGAGGAACAAAAATTGACCTTGCGAGGTACGATGTACAAACCTTTGATCTGGAAGAGCAAATAAAACTTGATACGCACTCTGATAAGGCGTGGCCTCATGTGTATGAAGACCTTGTAAAAGCGATAGATTCTATACGTACAGAGGATACAATTGGTATTGGTATTGGTGTTCCAGGCCTTGTGCGTCAGCCTGAAGGAGTGATTGTAACGCTCCCTAACATTCCGGAAGCACAAGACATTCCACTCAAAACGAAGCTCACTGCCGATAGTGGATTACCCGTGACTGTTGATAACGATGCAAATGCTTTTGCTCTTGCAGAAGCGCTCCATTCGAAATGCAGCACACGTGGAGTGGTGATAGGTATTACCATGGGAACAGGAGTGGGAGGTGGTATCGTCGTCAATGGAACGCTCTTCCGTGGTGCACATGGATTTGCTGCTGAGATTGGCCACATGCTTTTGCAACCAGGAAAACCTCCATACAAAACCGCGGATAAACGTGGAGACATAGAACAATTTATCTCCGGTACAGCTTTTGGTAAGCGCTGTGAAGCTGCAAGCAAGCCCGAAGAATACATGGAAGGAGAAGTCTGTGCATTTATGCGACCGGAAGTCTTTAAGGAAGTTGGCTGGATGTGTGTAAGCTTAAATTCTCTTTTTGATCCTTCGTTAATCATTTTTGGTGGCAGTGCAGGAAAAGCACTCAAGCCCCATCTACAAGAAATTCAACAGGAGATGGAGCAGTGGTCTCTGCCCAACATTCCTCTACCAGAGCTCTCGATTGCAACGTTGGATGATGCAGCTACACGTGGGGCTGCGTTACTGACTCTAGAGACGTAATTACAATCAGTGGTTTTATTTTAATAGTCAGATTTTGCTTTTGATCGAATCTGATCAATAAGATCCTCATTAACAGAAAGCCCAGAGAAGCCTGCTGTGCGCTTGGCTTTCTTTACATACACCAATGCCTCATCCCATCTCCCCTGCTCCATACGCAGCTTCATAAGGCCTAGATAGATACGGAAATTTTTAGGCTGTACTGCACGTGCATCTTCTAAGAGTTTTTCTGCCTGTGCATACTCTTCTATTGCTGTGTACAGTTTAGCTAAATGCATCCTCGCCTTAACACCGTCTGGTCTGATGGCAATCATGTCACTAAGTTCAGATTCCATCTGTCTAAAATAGGTCATGCCCATTTCTAACGGAATTTCCTGATTCTCTAAGCTCTTTGGCGTGATGGTAATAATTTCGTTTTCCACTTTCCGTTTTCCACTTTCCGTTTTTACATAGACAGCAGCCCAATCATCGAGGTAAACCAATGCCCATTCTGGATCATTATCTAGCAGATCAGTATAGGGAAGTGGATCCATCTGCGCCTGCAGGTTGTAATAGATCACTGCATGTGTGAAATCGTATTCCTCCTCTAATGCATTCCATTCAGACTGATCTACTCCAGCGTTTACAGCCTTTAGCATATAGTCGTACCCATAATCTAAGTTTCGACCATCGAGGAATACTTGATGATTACGGAACAAAAGCTCTCCTCCGGCATTGTAATTATTAAACATATTCCCAGAGACCTGTTCTCTGTGCAGATAGTCTGATGCTCCTCGCATGGGTTCAAAGACCCCATATCCAAAGAGATGATCGTTCCGGTTGATATCGTACGCACGCACATGCGTATAAAAACTTAAGCAAAAGAGAGTGATAACTGAGATAACAGGGAAAAGTACTTTCTTAGTCTGAAGATTCTCAAGAACTCCATTCCACTTTGCGCTGTATCGCAACTGATAAATGGTAAGATGTAACCCTGTAATTATAAAGAGAATCTCATGACGCTGTGCGGTGCGAGATAAGTACCCAATACCCAAAAGTGCCAGAAGAGAAAACAGGATATTTCTACGACCATAGAACATGGATACTACTGCAGAAAGCCAAAAAAATCCTGTGTGTTTAAGATACCATCCCCACGAAGCTGGCTGCCACTCTGCAATCAGCGTTGCTGATTTTTCTGTTAGAAGCGTATAGAGATAGCTGATGTTATCAAATCCTCCTGGAGCAAACAGTGGTGCGGCAAGCATTGCTACTGCACACAGCAGTAACATTCGAAGATCTGATCTTCTACTAAAGAGTTGCTGTACGCATAGCGCTCCAAAGAGTGCGATACCAATTACCGAAGCTGCTCCATGAAGATTACTCCAAACAATAAGTATGACCGGAAGAGTGCAGAGAATCCCTCTACGTTTTTTGCGATCTACCTCTAGATAGGAGATACAGAAAAATAGAACCAAGCTAAACATCACAAAGGTAAAGAGTTGTGGTCGGTCTGTAAGAGCAGGTCGTGCACTCGCCACTGCTAGAACTACAAGAAGAGCGTTTATCCAGATATTTTTGCGGTGTATTTGTAGTGGAATACCAAATGCCAGTGCAATAAGCGTGATACGCAGAACTGTGATTCCTGCCCACCCACCAAAGTCGAAAAATATGGACATTATGACTTGGGCTAGCCACTCGTGCGTTGCCAGATAGGCTTCGCCGAGTCGGGTGTACGCAAAAGGATCCGTCGTGATCCAGCCAGAATCTCTTAGCATCTGTCCTGCTTTTATGTGCCACCAGAAATCTGTGTTACCGATTTTATAGCTACACACATACAAAATCAGGCCTAAACATCCCAATGGAAATACGGTACGCATCGCTTTCATAGACCAACTGTAGCAGGAGGTATACACTGGTGCTAACCTTCACATTAACGCTATGTCATTTGTAAAATCTATTCTGAGTGCTTTCGTTGCACTTTCTCTCTTCGCTGCTCACACCTCTGCCGTATTTGCCGCTAACGAAGTGCCAAATAGTCGCTTGGAAAGACTGCAAATGAGGCAAGCAAAGATGCGGAGTCGTGTTGTTCGTAACAGTAGAGCAACAACCTTTGGTATTGGTACAAGATCAATGGGAGGAGAAACCATTCGCAGCTCACGCAGCAAGCGCAGTAAAACTATCCGAGAATACAAGATTGGCATTCGCAGGCCGTCCCTTAGGCAGTTACATAGAGACCCTGTTAGTCGTAGCAGAATAGAACGCACGAAGTCTGCAGATGCCTACGAAGAACGACTTAAGCGAGGACTTGTTGTTTGTGGTCAACGCTATCGCAGTCGTTATGATCGTAATAATTGCATTCGCAAGATAACTAGAGGAACACGAACATTCGAGCAATAGTTACTTACAAAGTTTTATCAGGTTTTGTTTATCCTCTTTCGGGATCTTGAGTTTCTCGATGAACCTCTGCATATCTTTTTTGGTTACTGATGTTCCCCGGGTTACAGCTTTTAATTTCTCGTACGCATTGCTTACACCATTTTTGCGAAGCACCGTTTGAATTGCTTCTGCCAAAAGCTCTGGGTGATCATCTAACTCTTGTTGTATAACTTTTTTATTCACTGATAACTTACTCAGCCCCTTTCTTAAAGAAGCTATAGCCAAAACATGGTATCCAAAAGCAATACCAATAGACCGCTGTACAGTCGAGTCTGATAGATCTCTTTGCAGTCTGCTAATCGGAAGTTTTTCTGCAAAGTGTGAAAAGAGTGCACTGGAAAGACCAAAGTTTCCTTCCGCATTTTCAAAATCAATCGGGTTTACTTTGTGGGGCATAGTGGATGACCCTACCTCTCCTTTTACGACTTTCTGACCAAACACTCCACGAGAAATGTACTGCCAGATATCTCGCGTAAGATCGATACCAATCGTATTCCAACGAAACATCATATGGCTTAGTTCTGCTATGTCATCATGTGGATTGATCTGTGTAGTATTTGCGAGTGGATCTAGGCCAAGACTTTTCATAAATTTAGATCCGAATGCTTCCCATTTTACTTTAGGGTAAGCGGCTTTTTGTGCATGGTAGTTCCCTACTGCTGACCCAAACTTTCCTTGCATTTTGAACTTTTTTACTTGATCGAGCTGACGGTTAAATCGATCGACAAAGACCATCATCTCTTTTCCAAGAGTGGTTGGAGTTGCAGGTTGTCCATGGGTAAGACTAAGCATCTTAATGCTACGGGTTGCGGATGCTAATTTTTTAAGATCATTCACAGCACTCGTAGCTGTTGGGATAATCACATCACTAAGAGACCTGCTAATCAGCAAGCCGTAACTGAGGTTGTTTACATCTTCTGATGTTAATCCGAAGTGAATGAACTCTACGTGCTTTTTAAGTCCACCGATCTTCGCTACCTTCTTTTTAAGGTAATACTCCACAGCTTTTACATCGTGGTTCGTTATTTTTTCGATAGATTTTACTGCAGCTGCCTCTTTGTCATTCCATTGCGCAATAAGTGCAAAAAGGGCTTTCTCTTGTTTCGGCGATACCTTTGGTAACTCTTTGACTCCTGCTTCTTTGCTTAACGCTATAAAATACCGAACCTCGACTTCGAGTCTCGCCTTGTTTAATGCTTCTTCGGAAAAATACGTCGCCAACGCTTCGACTTTTGCTCTGTATCTGCCATCAAGTGGTGAAAGAGCCTGCATTGGCCATGATTATAGCATTAGTTAGCCAAAAAACGAAAGTCTTATTTTTTGGCCTTCTTCGGCTTCTTTCCTGTAAATATCTCCACAAATTCTTCTTTGCTCATCGTTTCAGTTTTAAGAAGAGCCTGAGTCACCTTTTCTAGTTTAGTCTTGTGTTTCTTTAGTAAACCAAGGGCACGTGTGTACTGCCTAGAGATAGTCTCGCGAACGAAGTCATCGATGTGCCGTGCCTGCTCTTCGCTATAGTTTCTAGTGGTAGAAGGATCTACTCCTTGGAACATGTTTCCCTGCTTTTCTCCGTAGGTTACAAGCCCGAGGTCATCGTCCCCCATTCCGTAGCGCATTGCCATGTTTCGAGCGATTGCAGAGGCACGCTCGAGGTCGTTACTTGCCCCTGTGGTGATCTCGTTAAATATCAAAGCTTCGGCAGCGCGTCCTCCAAGGAGGCCACAAATTTCGTCTAAGAACTTCTGTTTGCTGGTTGTAAATTGATCTTCCTGAGGTAAGAACCACGTTACTCCAAGAGCGTTACCACGAGACACAATGGAGATCTTATGGAGTGCGTCGCTTTCTGGACAAAGATGTCCAACAATTGCATGTCCAACCTCATGGTAGGCCGTTATATGCGTTTCCTTCTTTGAGAGTTTGCGACTGCGCTTCTCTGGTCCTAGTGCTACTTTTTCTACTGCATCATCAATATCCTTCTGGCTTACAGTCTTGTTTTTACCTTTAGCAGCAAAGATGGCAGCTTCGTTCATAATGTTTTCGAGGTCTGCACCTGCTAGCCCTACCGTCTTTGTCGCAATGGTATGCAAATCGATCTTCTTCCCCATTTTCTTGTTTCTGGTGTGCACTTCCAAGATCTTCTCGCGCGCTTCGAGATCTGGCCTATCAATAAAGACACGGCGGTCAAAGCGCCCTGGGCGAAGCAAGGCTTGGTCTAGTACATCTGGACGGTTTGTTGCTGCTATGACAATGACGTTGGTTTCTTGCTCGAATCCATCCATTTCTGTAAGGATCTGGTTGAGTGTCTGCTCTCGTTCGTCGTGTCCTCCACCGAAACCTGCACCTCCACGCTGACGACCAACAGCATCAATCTCATCAATAAAGATAATACAAGGAGAGTTGCGCTTGGCTTTGGCAAAGAGGTCACGTACTCGGCTTGCCCCCACACCCACAAACATCTCTACAAATTCAGATCCTGCAATGGAGAAGAATGGAACACCTGCTTCTCCAGCAACTGCACGAGCGAGTAGTGTTTTACCTGTACCCGGAGCTCCTACAAGCAATACTCCTTTAGGAATCTTTGCACCGATAGTGGTGTATTTCTTCGGATTTTTTAGAAAGTCTACTACCTCCATAAGTTCATCTTTCGATTCTTCCATGCCCGCAACATCCTTAAAGCGTGTCTTTACTTGTGTAGCATCAGCGACTCTTGCACGAGACTTTCCAAAACTCATAGCCGTACTCTGGCTACGTGCAATTCCACGGAATAACCAGATGAGACCACCAATAACAAGGAACAAGAAAAGAATATCCGGAAGTACAGCAACAAGCATGTTTTGTGCCTCGCGGTTTTCTACTTCTACGATTGTACTGTTTTCAGGGTCGTTCCATCCTAGTTGAGAAACCGTATCTCGAGACTCCTTATAAGACTGCAAAACAGCTCCAGTTACTGTCTCGACGAATACTTTGTTATCTCGTACAGAAATCTTACTAAACTTCCCCTCACTATATCCACGCGTAATTTCACTGATACTTACCTCTGGTGCATCAGCAAACTTCTTATCTGATGAACGTTGAGGATTGGTAAGAGAAACTAAAGATAAGGCAATAAGTGCCCCAAAGACGGCTATACTGAGTAGCCAACTTTTGCCTTTTGGTGGACGAGATTTAGTTGCTGCCATAGGATCGATAGAATAGCGACGAAAGGAGTGAGAGTCATGTTTTTCTTTTGAGAAAACTCCGTTACACTCCCTACCAATGCCTCAGCTATCTGGAACTCCCTACTGGCTCAAATCCCAATCTTTTTTGCTTGGTGCTGCGCTTACGGTGTTCGCATTCTTTACGTTCTTTTGGAATTACACCAATCCACCGTACCTCTACTGGGACGAGAACTACCACATCGCCTCTGCACAGAAGTATTTAAATGATACGTACTTTATGGAGCCACATCCTCCACTGGCAAAGATGCTTATTGCTGCAGGAGAAGCGATTTTTGATGCCAACAAAGGTGCAGATGATGAGTTTATCGGTACAGACTACGCAAAAGAGCTTCCAAGTGACTTCTCCTTTAAAGGATATCGGTTCTTTCCTGTGCTTCTTGGGTGGCTGATAGCCCCGCTGTTGTATCTAATATTTTTAATGATCACGCGGAAACCGATATGGGCATTTTTGCTCAGCTTTTTGTACGTGTTTGATAATGCGCTGATAACCCATAGTAGAGCCGCAATGCTCGACAGCATCATGCTATTTTTCTGTGTTGCACTCATAGCGGTCTACTTCTTGATACGTAAATATAAAGATCATAAAAACGGATTTCCGTTGTGTAGCTTGCTCTTTGGAATTGTCTTTGGTTGTGCCATGGCAACGAAGGCACTCGCACTCATTATGGTCTTACTCTGGCCACTTTTGATACTACACCTGCGTACCGATTCCTCGAATCCATTTGCTTTTGCTATACCAAAACTCAGCCCACAAAAGCTTGGACAGTTCTTTGTCTTAACCGTCGCTGGTTTCTTAATTACCTACGTTGGTATCTGGCACTTGCACTTTACGATGGGGAAAAACGTTACCGACTCGTTGCCAGATAATGGATACTACCAAGCATCAGAAAGCTACCAAGCACTCGTAAATGCTGGGCAAGTTGATACGCAACTGATGCTAAGAGAGAACCTACAATTCCTCAATCACTACAGTAAAGGTGTACCAGCTCTTAATCTCTGTAAGTCTGATGAAAACGGTTCGCCGTTTTACTTCTGGCCACTGGGTGCTCGGTCTATTAACTACCGATGGGAAACACCCGATAACTCGTACTACCAATACATAACACTGCAAGCGAATCCTATTATTTGGGGGGCTGCATTCTTAGGGTTACTGCTAGCCTTTTCCCTTCTTATTGGTTCTGCACTTATTCCGAGTACAAAGCCATTAACCTACCGAAATGAACTACTTATCTGGTGTGGTATGTGGGCTTCGTACATGCTGGCTGTCTCACAAATCGATCGAGTGATGTACTTGTACCACTACTTTATTCCTCTGATCTTTAGCTTCATTATTTTGAGTTACGTACTACTAGAACTTAAACAGCTTGGAAGCCTGAAGCTTACAGAAATCAAAAAGAGTTGGATTGTTCTGATACTCGGACTCTTGATATTTGCAGGTTTCCAGTTTTACAGGCCACTCTCCTACTACGAACCTATCGATGATGCATCATTTAAAATGCGTATGGTATTCCCTCTCTGGGATCTACGATGTGTGAACTGTGAAAGAGAAAGTAATTTGGCGCTGCCACTGAATGGTGGCGATGCGTAACGAAAACCGTTACTATAACTTCAACCCCTTCCTCTTTTGTTATAGAACGAACTGTCCGATTCTCGGGATTTTTATTGCTAGCGCTTGTCGTCGCATTCTTAGTGCGATTTGGTCTTAGTTGGAATCCTGGATACGGTTTTGATATTGGAGTGTACCAAGGATGGGCCAGAAGCGCGGTGCAACTGGGACTTGCGCAATCTTATATAGAGCAAGTCGGTGGCAATATGCTCCCCGACTATCCCCCACTTTCTATAACAATGCTTGCGGGGTTTGGTCATGTATATCAATTCATATTCGGAGTATTTGATATGGATGCTATGAGCTACAGAATGTTTATTAAGCTCCCTGCTATATTTGCCGATGTCATTATATGTGGGTTGCTGTATATGGTGATCAAAAAATGGAAAGGTCGAAAGGCAGGAATAACAGGAGCTTGGATCTATGCACTCAATCCCGCAGCTATTTACGACTCTGCATTATGGGGGCAAACCGATTCTATTTACTCCATGCTCCTTTTGGCAGCTCTTACTGCCTGGATCTACGAAAAACGTGATGTTACTGCCATATTTCTCGCACTCTCTATTTTAACAAAGCTCCAGAGTATTGCACTCTTCCCGCTGTTCGCCTTTATTATATTTACCTCCACAGATCGCAGAGCTTTCTTACGATTTTGTGTTGTAGGAATTCTGACAACACTTGTGGTACTTATTCCATTTGCAATGGGTAATGTTTTAGAAGAAGTCATGAATGTGTATTTGGGATCCATAGGTGCATATTCCAATGTCACTATCGGTGCTTACAACTTTTGGTGGTCGATATTGGCGGATAAAGGTTGGCGCATTCAATCTTCAACATCGCCATTTGGTCTGATGTCCTACACCAAATGGGGTATTACTCTCTTTGGAATGCTCTATATATCTATCTTGTATATCTTCCGAAGACATGTACAACACCCTCGAAATATAGAAGCACTAATGTACTGTTCTGCACTGCTATCTGCAGCATTCTTTCTGTTCCTTACGCAAATGCACGAGCGTTACCTCTTCCCATTTGTTGTGTTTGGAGTGCCTCTGTGCTTTATTAGTAAAAAAGTAGCGGCTGCGTACTGGGGAATGGTAATTGCCTTTACGGTAAATTTGATGGGAATTATGCCACTTACTAGTATTGATAAAGCAGCATTCAGAGAATTTGATGCTCTAGATTCCTTCGTAGCGGGTACACAAATGTGGATGTTCATCTTTTTGATGATTGTCGCAGTAGAACGCTTTGCACCAAGAATCAAACGGGCACTTCCTGCGAAACCTCTTCTGTAATCTTCTCTTCTTTTAGCGAAGAAATGATATTTGCACCCTGCGATTCTGCATTCAATTTAGAACGTAGATCAAACAGCTCTTTAATCATGCCAAAGATCACACGGCCACTTCCTCCAGTGGGGCTTCCTGCTCTACGTGGGTAATGTGGAACATCAACTTGATTCCAACTGTACCCTGCACGCTTTAATCGTAGATATAACTCTGTGTTAAAGAACTTCTCTGTCCCGTACAGTGGACGCATTGTCGGCCAAAGATCCTTAGAAAAAATCTTCATGCCACAGTTAACATCACGAATCCACACACCAAATGTTACGTAAATCAGTAGTCCCAATATTTTTCCAAAGGTATTACGCACAACAGAGTCTGCACGCTTTCGTCTGCGTCCTGGGACAAAGTCGTGGTCTTTAAGATTTGGGATAAGACGGTTGAGGTCTTCGATCTTAAATTGACCATCACTATCAACGAAAGCAATGTACTGGTTTTGTGCCGCATCACATCCAGAGCGAACAGCAATTCCGTATCCTTGGTTTTCCTCGTGTGTTACTACTCTTACTCTTTTGTCTTCCAAAGAAAGTCTCTGGAGTATCTGTGGAGATTGATCTTTCGATCCATCATCAACAACAACCACTTCTCCATCGTGTGCCTCTCCATCAAACCATCGAAGTGTCTCGTGTACTGTGTACTCGATATTCTCTTCTTCGTTGAAGCATGGATGAATGATTGAGAGTTGCATTGGGCTCTATGGTAATGCGTGATGAGTGATATGTGAAGAGTGATCGGTTGTCAGTTGTCAGTTGTCAGGGAAGATAGCCCGCGGCCTCTACTTCTCTTTTTGTTTCAAAATACAATCGATTTTTAGGTGTAATCCGCTCTCCTGCACTCGAAAATACTGGGTAGTACTTTTTTCCTCTGTTAGAAGCCACAAACTGTGCATTGTCAGGAATAATAATTGCAACTTCATTAAACAATAATGATGATGCATCCAGTGCAAACACACCACTTTGTGTCAGGATTTCTGATCCAATAACAATGCGAGCAGAGCCCTTGATAGAGCCATAGAGTAGGCCATTGCGAATGCCTTCTATGTTGATAGTAGGAATAAGAGGCCTTTGGTCCTTCTGTAAAGTTATCGGTTGTCGGTTGTCGGTTGTCAGTTTGCCAGAAAGGAAACCCGCACTGGCAGATAAGCAGTACAGAGCCAGAAGAAGGGCTATGTGATCTAGGGATCGGTTGTCGGATTTCATTGGTAAAGAGTGATGAGTGATGAGTGATGAGTGTGTTGTTTTATGGTTTTTTCTTGGAGGTATTTTGAGAACGAATAAGACCATTTATCAGCATTTTTAATTCTTCTGACATCTTAAAAAAATCTATACATATTTCTTTTGCCATATATCCCTCATCATATGCACATGAAACATGTTCCATAGTTTCAATAAGTGAACCTCTAGCATGCCGATAATATTTAATAGATGCATTGTAGTAATAGCATCCAAACCCTTCTGCTATATTAGCAACAATTGATCGTGAAGATCTGATTACTTGATCTGTTAATCTATACTTCTCTTCTGCTGGAAAATCTTTTGTAATTCTTGAAATTTGCATTCGTAGCAAACGTGCTTTTTGCCAAGCTTTTAATTCAAATATAGTCAATATTTCAGCCATAGCATTACACGCTACGACCAATGCATTTTCATCACCATACATTCTTACTTATTACTTTTTACTCATCACTCTTATCGTCTATCCATTGCCAAAAACCCAGTTCTACTCCTCCACAGAACCCTCCTCCGCAGAACCTCCTGCTACAGGTTTTAGCTGCACAGGAGCAACATCAATAATCTTCTTTGTCTTCGAGCTGTATAAGATGGCGCGCGTTGGAGTGACAATAAGATGGTCCCCATTTTCTGCTTTCGCATAGAATGGGTTTTTCTTACGAAGAATTTCTACATCTACAATCGTAGCTACTGTTGGCTCTATATCTTCTGGGATATCCATGAGATTACGCAATTCTTTGACGATAAGATCTGCAGTCTCTTGATTTTTTGTAGGGTCATCGAATTTCATCTCCTGTAAATGCTCAGTGATATCTGATAACTGTGCAGAGATCGCCTGACGTTTTAGCTCAACAACGGCAACAAGGCCAAGAAGAGAAAGTACAACCAGAGAGACAAGGAAGCTACGTTTTTTCATTGGTCTATCTTACGACGCATTCAGCAATTACTCAAGTTCTACTAGTTCACCCGTCCCAGTCTCTGGTTCAGCTTCTGGTTCTGGCTCTGGTCCTATGACCACTTCACCTGTGCCTGCCTGCACTGAACCGGAGCCGCTTGGCGACTGGTTCGGTGTTTCTTCCTCGATTTCATTGATTTCCTCGATTTCCTCTTTGGAATGCGGGGAAGTATCCCCGCTCTGCGTATCGATGATCACTTCACCTGTTCCAGTTTCTGGCTCTGGATCAACGATCACTTCTCCTGTTCCAGTGTCTGGTTCTGGATCAACGATCACTTCTCCTGTTCCAGTTTCTCGCTCTTGCTCTTCCAAAATCTCTGGCTCAGATACATCCTCTACAATAACTTCTTCCTCTTCCTTGCCGACAACTTCGATGTAGTAACCACGTGGAATGATGAGGCGAAGATCTATATCTGCTTGTGTATCCCACATAAATTGCATTTGGTGGTCTGGATGTGTCCACATATCATCATCGTGGTAACGACGACAGTTAAATGGTTTTCCATCGAGGCCAAGTGGTTGCTGGCTTCTGATACAAGCATTCCAAATGTCACTGGTGCTTAGTGGTACACCTGATGGATCTACGAAGAATGCAACGTCGTTTATGCTGGCACCAGCAGGAAGCCCCTTAAATGTATGAGGATCTTCTGTAAGCATTGCATGCCATGAGAATGTAATGTCTTCAGTTGCAGGTTCTTTTGTTTCAATAGTAAATCCTGTACCCGATACATTTCTAATTCTCCATGAGGCAAAGTCGTCAGAACTTGCAGTAACAATAGGTGGATAGGTAAAGGTACCAGAACCAAACGTCACAAGTGCCGATGTTCCTGTTTGTACTACCACTGCATATCCTGCCTGATTATTGTTTATAGTAAGGGCTCCAGAGACTGTAAGGTCTCCTCCTATAATCACATCTCCAAGGATCTCTGCCATACCCTCTATAGTTATATTTCCAAGGATCATTATAGAGTTTTTAACGAGAAGGCTGCTGAGGTTAAGCATAGATCCTGTAGAGACAAGACCTGATAAATCGATTTCTTGTCCGTTGATCACTAGAACACCGTCGATGTTTAGAGGACCGTGAACAGTAGCTCCACTGTTGATTTCAAATGAACCAGCAGTAAGCCTTCCTGCTATATCGGTATCCCCTGTTATATCCACTCTTCCATCGATATGGATAAGACCTGGAACAAAGATGTCTTCTGCGTACAACGTACCATCTACGTAGAAGTCTTTTACTGCTCTCGCATCTCCACCAATCATCAATGTGTCTGCGATTGAGAGATTTTCAAAGTTTTCAGGATGAGTTATTACTACTGCTCCACTTAGGACTTCTACAGTGGAACGTAACTGTAAAATTTCTGCCTCCAACGTGTCGACTATTCCCCAGAGAGCAGATCCCGATCCTAGTTCTACAGCTAGCATTTGTACATCGTGTTGCTCCTGTGTGGCGACCGTTGTCCCTGTACCTATACCTGCCTCATCAAGAATACTTAATACTGTTTCTCGTAGATCAAACTCTTGAAGCTGCTGGCGAACTACAGAGAGAATGTCATCACTGAAGTTTATAGCCTCGATGGCTCCGGCAACCATGATCTCTACTTCATCTTCAATTTCCATTGAAGCAATAGCTTCAAGTACATGCTGCTCTACAGTATCAACTGTAACAGAACTATTACGCCTTGAGATGAGCACATTTACTTTGCCTTTGGATCCAGATTTTCCTTCAAATCGTTCGAGAGCTACACCAACTGTTGGCTCACCTGGAAGCGCCCTTCGTGCATATCCTGGTTCTGCTGCAGTTGTTAGTGCATCACCTGGACTAATATTGAGTACACCCTCTCCGTATGGAGCAATAAGAACTTTAGTAGGAACCTGTCCGATAAGACCTATCAGTTCGTATCCTGGTGGCATTATTCCACCTGCACCAGTAATTTTGTTTCCAATAAATGCTGGATTACTCGAAACAATACCCATCACATTTGCATCTGATTCCCCAGTACAACGACGTACGGTATTGTCTTCTGAGACATCAATACACACCACTTCTCCTTTTTCCATACTATCCCGTGATTTAAACCATTCAGCGTAATCCGCTCCTGTAGAGTTGAATGCACCATCTGCATGTACAGCTCCACTTGCCGTTACCTTAAATATTTTATTATGTTCAGAGCCATAGTCACTAATAATTTCAAATGCACTTGCATCAGCATTTGTTTGCTGTGTTTTTAGAACAAGTCCTCCGCTTCCCGGGTCATCGTGTCCAGAGCGATAGAGTGATACGTCGAACACTCCACGATATCCAAACATGATATGTGCATTGGCTCCTGACTGTGTTCCTTCGTATACATCGAGTGCAAGAACTGCAGCTCCAGAAGCAAAGAGATATGCACCGCTTTGAAACTCTGTTGAGGTAATAGTAACTGCAGCAGAACCACTCTTCTCTGCAGTCTCTACGACTAGCCTTCCTGATGCTGTTAGTGAATCTTGTGCATGCAAGTGACGTCCAGATGCTGTTCCGTAGATTTCAAGTGAAGTACCAGTGATAGCTGCATTCAAGAAAACAAAGTTGCTTGTGATAGTCAAACCTTGTCCTGCAGAGAGGGATGATCCTCCTGTGTCATCATCAGACCAGCTGAGGTTTCCGTTTCCGTCTGTAGAAAGAACCTTTCCAGAAGCTGATCCATCTGAGCTTGGGAAGAGGTAGGTAACACCGTTGATGATGAGACCAGAACCGAAGGTGACTTCGTCATTAAGTGTTGTTGCTCCTTCTACGATGAAAGCACCACTAGAAGTTAACAGATCTTGAGCATGAACGATTCTTCCTGATGCAGTACCGAGGATTTCGAGAGATGTTCCACTAAGGGCTGCATTTCTTGAGAAGACTGTTCCTGTAAGCTCTAGTCCTTCTCCTGGTGTGTAGGTTGTGTTTGTATCTGCGATTGTTGTGTCTGTATCTGTTCCACAAGAGAACCGCTTTGTTGTTGCATCCCACAGAAGTTTGGATGTTCCTGCTGTATCACAATCTGTTAAGTTGAAACCAACGATAGTGTTTCCTGTTAGAGTTCCGTGAATAGCAGTATTTCCTTCAACATTGAGTGTTCCGCTAGATGCAAGGCTGTCTGATACCTGTAAGGATGCTCCTGTCATTGTCGTATTTAGAGAAATGAAGCTTCCATTATTAATATTTATGCCTTGTCCGTAAACAATCTTCCCGCCTCCGTCTGTCCATGAAAGGTTTCCACTACTATCTGTAGCCAATACCTTTCCAGATGCAGAACCGTCTGAACTTGGGAAAATATACGTAACACCTCCGATGATGATTCCAGAACCGAACACAACTTCGTCGTTGAATGTTGCGACTCCTTCTACGATAAGAGCGCCCGAAGCTGCAAGAAGGTCTGCTGCGTACAGTGTTCTTCCTGATGCGGTACCGAGGATCTCTAGTGATGTTCCAGAAAGAATCGCGTTTCTGGAGAAGACTGTTCCTGTAAGCTCTAGTCCTTCTCCTGCTGTGTAGGTTGTGTTTGTATCTGCGATTGTTGTGTCTGTATCTGTTCCACAAGAGAATCTT
>Ga0209402_10000591_pt1 | contig 43032 bp, 39 predicted proteins | sample ArcticOcean_MG_C_3_FD_187437 | JGI IMG/M metagenome (GOLD analysis project Ga0209402, IMG submission 187437) | Marine microbial communities from western Arctic Ocean - ArcticOcean_MG_CB8_126 (SPAdes) (version 2) | ecosystem: Environmental > Aquatic > Marine > Oceanic | place: Arctic Ocean... | reverse complement strand
TATCCATGCTACTCATTATTTAAAATTCTCGGTAAAGATTACCACGAATCAATTGCACTATCATTTTAAGAATAAAGTTCCTTATTTGGAGAAGGAGATATCGGAGATGCTATTAGAGGTGAATGAAGAATGAGTTTCTACTCTTCAATTTTTTGAAATCTTTCTTTAATACTAGTTAAGTATATTATTGCCAACATTGCCCCTTCTAATAACCCCCCAAACCAAACATAAGTCTGATATAAACTCCCAGTCGGGATGGAAGATTCAGGTATGCCTAGGGAGAGTGGTATGCTTATAATCACTAGAATCGCAAACAAAGTTCTTCCCGAAGATTTAAATCTAAATAATAAAACCAAACTTACTAAGAAAAGGAGTGAGTAGATCAAAGAGGCAATATGAATTATGCCTATTGGTATTTCTTCATATGCCGGATCAACTGGAACAACCATTACTATTGCTACTATAGATACGAAATGAACTATTATCAGTCCTCTAAATAACTTGCTCAATTCCATATATATCTCCTTTTAATTCTCTGTTCAAACTTACTCTACAGTTACGGAGTTGTTTATAACCGTTACTGGGTAAGATTGTAGATCTAATGGATATAATTCTTTAATTTTTTTGGCTTCTCTTAGCCCTGTGTTTAAAGCACCATGAGTAAAGGCATACTCTAGGACACTTGTTGCCTCGCCGGCAAAAAATATTTTATTTTGAACTGGGCTGGCTAATTCGGTTCGCAATTTTAAGTCGTCTTGATTGTGTCCAGGAGCTGAGTAAGCTCCTAGTATGTATGGCTCCATTCCCCACCGCGAAATTAAATGTGCTTCTGGTTCAGGAACATCATTACCATAAGCTACTTTTAACGATTTCATAGCCTCTTCTACAATATAATCATCTGTTTCTTTTTCCATATTTCTTGAGAACTCTCCAGAAAAGAAAGAATAAACAACCGGCTCATTTACCATTACCTCACTGCTAAACCAAGTGGTGAAGGCATGCCTGTCTTCCCTCTCTATAAAGAAATTTTCTACATCGCCCCAGAAGTTATATGGAAATTTAAATATAACTTTATTTACGCTTCCCCAGCTTATGTTATTAATAGCTTCCTTCTTTTCCACCGGCAGATCAGGGATAAACTCAATAAGGTTTTTTTGTAAAACCCCAAGAGAAACACTTATAACCACTACATCAGCGATATAGGCTTTGTCGTTCGCAAACACCTCTATCTTGTCAGATAAATAATTAATTTTAGAAACGGGGCTGTTCAGCTTTATATCAAGACTCTTGGATAAATGGTTGGTGAATTGATCAAAACCGCCGAAAACCTCTTCATCGTCTCCAGCATCCTCCATGTATGCGTATTCTGATATTAAAGCACCAACTGGTATATTTTCTTCATCTTCTGCGGCTCCTAACTCTAGCTGCTGGAGAAATGCTTTAAGAACAACATCTGGAGCAAATGATAATAAGCCCAGGCTTTTTAATAAACCTATAACATCTCCTAAGGTTGAAGATGGCTTGACGTATGAAGCAATGTAAGCAGCCAACCCTACCCTGAATTCAATTTTTTCAAAGTCCTCTTCTGATAATGTTACGACTTCTCCTTCTTTATTAAATAATTTGAAGTCCACTGCATCTAATGTGCTGATGTTTGTTTTTAAGCCCAACTCTTCTTTCAGAGACATGAGTCGATTGCCCTCTACCTGATTGCTATGAATCCAGTTTGCCCCTCTTTCCAAGGGAAATCCTAAAGATCTATCTGTGTCTATTCTTCCGCCAATTTTATTTCTAGCCTCAAGAACAGTTACTTTATAACCTGAATCATGTAAATCTCTTGCCACGCCCAGTCCTGATATTCCTGCTCCAACAACCAGTATTTTTAACCCTTCGCTTTCAGAAAAAGCATAAAAAGGTTGCAGTAAAATATATGCAAATAGAACTTTTATAAAAATCTTCATAAAAAAACTTCCAACTGAATAACGATTTAAAACTACTCTACTGTGACGGACTTAGCTAAGTTTCTCGGGTGGTCCACATCAGTACCTTTGATGATTGCTACATGGTAAGAGAGCAACTGTAACGGTATGGTGAAAACGATTGGGTCAAGAATATCGGGACAACTTGGCACATTAATAACTCTGCAGCTCTTGTCACTGTGATACTTAATACTTTCATCAGCAAATACGTAGAGCTTGCCACCTCTAGCACTTACTTCAGATAAATTCGCTTTTAGCTTGCCGAGCAAATCATCGTTTGGGGCAACAGCGATAACGGGCATCTTGCTATCCACAAGTGCTAAAGGCCCGTGCTTCAATTCACCAGCAGGGTAAGCTTCTGCGTGAATATATGAAATTTCCTTTAGCTTAAGTGCGCCCTCTTTGGCAATCGGGTATTGAATGCCCCTGCCGAGAAAAAGACTATGCTGTTTATCCGAAAACTGTTTTGAGATTTTCTTGATTTCTTTACTGAGCGACAAAGCTTGTTCGGCGAGACCTGGAAGTTTTGCTAGATCTTTAACCAGCTTAGCTTCTTTTTTTGGCTTTAGCCCCGTTCTACGTGCTAGCACAATTGCGAGAATCAAAAGCAAGCTCAACTGTGCAGTGAATGCTTTAGTAGAGGCTACGCCAATTTCCTGCCCAGCCATAGTAAGAATACAAAGGTCGGATTCCCTAACTAACGAGCTCGTTGCGACATTACAAATTGCGAGGGTGGCAACATAGCGTTTTTTTTTCGCATAACGCAATGCCGCTAGAGTATCCGCTGTTTCACCGGATTGAGATATAGTGACAAATAAAGTGCCAGGTTGAACTATTATGTCGCGGTAACGGTAATCGCTAGCAATATCGACTTGGCAGGGAATTGTAGCAACAGATTCAAGCCAGTATTTAGATACTTGCCCGGCATGAAAGCTAGTGCCACAGGCAACAATTTGTACCCTTTGAATTTTGTCAAAAATTGTATTTGCCTTTACTCCAAATGCTTCTTCTAAGACTTTATTCTCACTTATTCTGCCATCGAGAGTGTCTTGCAGAACTCGGGGTTGTTCATGTATTTCCTTCAACATGAAATGTTTATAGGCGCCTTTTTCTGCAGCTTTAAGATTGGATCTAACCGTAGTAATTGGTCGTTTGACAGGTTTTCCATCATGCCAAATTTCATAATTAACAAGACCGACTCTAGCTATATCTCCTTCTTCCAGATACACAAAGCGATCAGTTACCTGGCCGATTGCCAATGGGTCAGAGGCAACGAAATTCTCATCGATGCCCACACCAATTACTAATGGGCTGCCGCTCCGGGCGACCACTAGTTCATTGGGCTGAGTATTGTCCATGACGCAAAGCCCGTAGGCACCGTGGAGTTTCTTGACAGTTTTGTTGACTGCATCCAAGAGAGATACTTTGCCGTCTTTGCGCGCCTGATGGATCAGGTGAGCAATTGTCTCAGTATCAGTTTCTGTTCTAAATTGATAACCATCACTAATTAACTTATTTCTAAGTGATTCAAAATTTTCTATAATGCCATTATGTACGATAGCGATTTGATCATAGGAGGTATGAGGGTGCGCGTTGGAAACTGTTGGTTTGCCGTGGGTTGCCCAACGAGTGTGGGCAATACCAATGTTTCCTTTAGTCTTATTCTTGCCCGCCGCATCGATTAGTTTTTGGACCTTGCCAACCGCCCTAACATTATCGATTCTATTGGTATTCTGTTGCAGTAGGGCGATTCCAGCCGAATCGTATCCGCGGTATTCGAGACGCTTCAGACCTTCCAACAAGATACCTGATACATTCCTTTCTGCTATTGCCCCTACTATCCCACACATGTGTAACTGATCTCTCTTTAATATCCAAAATTGTTATTTAATTTGAAGCTTTTAGCCAACTTCTTGTGTACCGCTATGCGATCGGGTCGTTCTAGTAAATTATTTTTTAATAGGCCTTTTCCATCCTGGGATATTTCGTTGCTTGGCGCGTCCTACTGCTAAATTATCTGCTGGCACATCACCGTTGATGGACGATCCTGCCGCGATAAAGGCATTGTCAGACAAAGTTACTGGCGCCACCAACACGCTATTAGAACCAACGAATACGTTGTTGCCTATTATCGTTCTGTGTTTATTCACTCCATCATAATTGCAAACTATAACTCCAGCTCCAATATTAACGCTTTCACCTAATTCAGCATCGCCTATATAGGCAAGGTGGCTTGCTTTAGAGCCGGCCCCAATAATGGCATTTTTCGTTTCAACGAAGTTACCTATTTTCGTCTCGTCTTTAAGCACAGTGCCAGGTCTAATTCTTGCCATTGGACCAACACTAGCATTACTGCCGATTGTTGCGCCGTCAATACTCGTTCCTGTTAAAATTTTCGTGCCAGTGCCAATTGATGAATCTTTAATAGTGCTGTTTGCGCCAATGACTACTTTGTCGCCGAGAACTACTTCTCCTTCAAAGATTGTATTAACATCAATTTCAACATCTTTGCCGCAACTTAATGAGCCTCTGACGTCTACCCTGTTTGGGTCTCTTAAAGTGACCCCGGACTGCAGAAGTTCTGTGGTTTTGGTCATTTGATAGTGTCGCTCTAATGCTGCCAATTGTTCTTTATCATTTACCCCGAGCACTTCCATGCCATCGTTGATAGCAAGCCCAGTGATCTCGGTCCCGTCTATTGCAGCCAGTGCAACGATATCCGTTAAATAATACTCGCCTTGTTGGTTGCTGTTGCCAATTTTCCCTAGCCAATTTATCAGCTTCGACTTAGGAGCCACCATAATGCCACTGTTAATTTCTTTTATCTGCCTTTGTGCTTCTGTGGCATCTTTCTCCTCAACTATTGCCTCGATATTGCCTGCTTGATTTCGCAGGATTCTGCCTAGACCAGTTGGGTTTTCCGCAACCAAGCTAAGCACGGACAGTTTGCTGTTGCCGGCAAGCCTTACTAATTCTCTTAATGTGGTTGATTTTGCGAGAGGCACGTCTCCATAGAGCACGATAATCAGATCATCAGATCCATTGTATTCAAGGTTCGGTAATGCCTGTCGCACCGCATGCCCTGTGCCTAGCTGTTCTTCCTGGGTTACCCAAAAAATCTCGTCTTTATATTTTTCGGCCGAAAATGCTGCTTTTATCTGACCGGCGCCATATCCAACAACAAGGTGGACTTTAGTAGCCTCTAATAGCATTGCAGCATCAACGACATGCTCAAGCATGGGTATACCACCGATCGAGTGTAAGACCTTGGGCTTGTTCGAATTCATTCTGATGCCCTTGCCTGCAGCCAGAATAATTGCTTCTAGAGTCATATTATTTCGCGTTTATTTTTACTATGTTCTTAAATTCGAGAATATCAAAAAAAAAGGTAGCTAGTGCTACCTTTTAGGTGATTTCTTTCATCGCTATTGATTGACGGGGGCTTCCATCGCTTCAAATTGCTCTATTTCTTAATTTGTCGCAATGCCCGCAACTGTGCAGCCGCTTCGGCAAGCTGGACAGCAGCAGTTGAATAATCAAATTCTGCTCCTTGGTTTGCCATTGCCTTCTCGGCATCTTCCATGGCCTTGATTGCTGCAGCTTCATCAACATCGCCAGCACGAGTCGCGGTGTCAGTTAACAAAGTTACCGTATTACGTTGAACCTCAAGGAAGCCTCCAGAGACATAGAACACTTCTTCTTCGCCACCGGACAAAGTTAATTTAACCGGACCGGGTATCAGGGCCGTTAAAAGTGGCGCATGCCCAGGAGCTATACCCAGGTCACCTAGTGAGCCAGCGGCTACAACCATCTCGACCAGGCCAGAGAAGATGCTCTTCTCCGCGCTCACGATGTCGCAGTGCATTGTCATTGCCATAGTGCTTATGCCTATTCGCTTATTTCTATTTCTATTTCTATTTCTATTTCTAGATTTTCAGACATCAAATTACAGAGTCTTCGCTTTTTCAACAGCTTCCTCAATCGTGCCTACCATGCTAAACGCTTGTTCGGGCAAGTGATCGTATTCACCATCAAGAATACCTTTAAATCCAGCAATAGTATCTTTCAGTGAAACGTATTTGCCTGGTGCATTAGTAAATACTTCAGCAACAGTGAATGGTTGTGACAAGAACTGTGCAACACGGCGTGCGCGCTGAACAGTTTGCTTGTCTTCATCTGACAATTCATCCATGCCAAGAATTGCGATGATGTCTTTCAATTCTTTATAGCGTTGTAGAACAGTTTGTACTCCGTTGGCGATATCGTAATGTTCTTGACCAATCACCAAAGGATCAAGTTGACGTGAAGACGAATCCAATGGGTCCACCGCAGGATAAATACCTAGTGAAGCAATATCACGAGAAAGTACAACTTTTGCATCCAAGTGTGCAAAGGTTGTTGCCGGTGAAGGGTCAGTCAAGTCATCTGCTGGTACGTATACCGCTTGAATCGATGTGATTGATCCGTCTTTAGTGGAAGTAATCCGCTCTTGTAGCGCGCCCATTTCTTCCGCAAGTGTTGGCTGATAGCCCACCGCTGACGGCATACGGCCAAGAAGTGCTGATACTTCCGTTCCTGCTAGTGTATAGCGATAAATATTATCAACAAAAAATAAAACGTCTCGCCCTTCGTCGCGGAATTTTTCCGCCATCGTTAAACCACTCAATGCAACTCGTAACCTGTTTCCTGGTGGCTCATTCATCTGGCCATATACCATGGATACTTTTGACTCACCTTCCAGATCAATAACCTTGGATTCCTGCATTTCGTGATAGAAATCGTTGCCTTCACGAGTTCTTTCACCAACACCTGCAAACACTGATAAACCACTGTGTTCAGTAGCAATATTATTAATTAGTTCCAGCATGTTTACCGTCTTGCCAACACCTGCTCCACCGAACAGTCCAACTTTTGAACCCTTAGCGAAAGGACAAACCAAGTCGATAACTTTAATACCTGTCTCTAACAATTCATTTGTTGATGAGAGCTCTTCGTAACTAGGAGCTTTGCGGTGAATCGGCATACGTTCTTTCTCGCCGATTGGGCCGCGTTCGTCGATGGGGCGACCTAACACGTCCATAATTCTGCCTAAAGTTTCAGTACCAACCGGCACAGAAACAGGAGCTCCTGTATCTGCAACATTCAGCCCTCTACTCAACCCCTCGGTGCTCCCTAGAGCGATGGTCCTTACAACGCCATCGCCTAGTTGCTGTTGCACTTCTAATGTAACCTCAGTGCCATCAACAGTCAGCGCGTCATATACTTGCGGAACACTTTCTCGCGAAAATTCCACATCAATAACCGCTCCAATTATTTGTACGATTCGACCGCTACTCATGTCCGGTTCCTCTTCCCATCAACTCTTGTACTACTATTGTAGTAAGTTTGTAGTGCGTTAAATTTTTCTGAACGTTGTTTTAAAACGTTCGCTAGTATTGCAAAGTTTCTAATGTGACGTTATACCGCCGCAGCACCTCCGGCTATTTCAGATAGTTCCTGAGTAATTGCCGCTTGCCGCGCTTTGTTATAAACCAATTCCAATTCATCAATAAGATCACCCGCATTGTCAGATGCGCTCTTCATAGCAATCATTCGAGCTGCTTGTTCACACGCATTATTCTCAACCACAGCTTGATAAACCTGTGACTCTATAAATCGAAGTAACAAGCCATCCAATAATTCCTGCGCATCAGGTTCGTAGAGATAGTCCCAATGATGTTGCAAGTCTTCTTCTTCGGAAGCTAAGAGTGGTAGTAATTGATTAACTTCTGGTTTGTGAGTCATGGTGTTAACGAAGTCATTACTAACAATCATTATCTGGTCAATTTTATTTTTGTCGAATTTCTCCAGCATGACCTTGACCGCACCGATCACGTCTGAGATTTCAGCCCTATCACCGATATCTCTAACCGAAGCTACAACATTGCCCCCGTAGTTATTAAAGAAAGTAGCTGCTCTTCCACCGATGGTGCAGATATCGATTTCGACATTTTTATCGCTCCATTCTTTCATTGAAGCTACAGTCGCTTTAAATGCATTTATATTTAATCCGCCACATAGGCCTCTATCTGTAGAAACAACAATGTAGCCAACTCGTTTTATTTCACGGGTATTAAAATAGATATGGCGATACTCAGGTGTAGAATTGGCAATGTGTCCAATCACCGAACGAATGCGATGCGCATAGGGCTTACCCAGCTTCATACGATCTTGTGCTTTACGCATTTTACTGGCCGAAACCATTTCCATAGCCTTGGTAATCTTCTGAGTATTTTTAATACTCGAGATCTTTGTGCGTATTTCTTTTCCGCCAGCCATTTAGTGAGTTCTCTTATGTGTATTCGTAATCAAAATCGTTTTTCTACCCGCTTACCAGGATTGGGTTGCTTTAAACTTTTCGATAGCAGCTTTAAACTGTCCTTCGATGTCATCGCTGTAGTCACCTGTCTCGTTGATTTGACCTAACAAATCACCGTGCTCACTGTTCATGTAAGACAGTAACGCAGATTCGAAATCCAATACCTTTTTTAGCTCGATGTCTTCTAAGTGGCCTTCATTGGCTGCATAAATAGAGACGCCCATTTCAGCTATAGAAAGTGGTGAGTACTGCTTCTGCTTCATTAATTCTGTAACCCGCTGCCCATGCTCTAGCTGCGCGCGCGTAGCATCGTCGAGATCAGAGGCAAATGCGGCAAATGCGGCCAATTCACGGTATTGAGCCAGGGCAATACGAATACCACCACCGAGTTTCTTAATAATTTTTGTTTGTGCAGCTCCCCCCACACGAGAAACTGATATCCCTGGATTCATCGCTGGACGAATACCTGCATTGAATAAATCAGTCTCGAGGAAAATCTGGCCGTCAGTAATGGAAATTACATTAGTCGGTACAAACGCAGATACGTCACCCGCCTGAGTCTCAATAATAGGCAAAGCTGTCAAAGAGCCAGTCTTACCCTTAACTTCGCCATTGGTGAATTTCTCAACGTAGTTAGCGCTCACTCTCGACGCACGCTCTAAAAGACGAGAGTGTAAGTAAAAAACATCCCCGGGATAAGCTTCTCGGCCCGGCGGTCTTCTGAGCAGCAATGAGATTTGGCGATAAGCCCACGCTTGCTTAGTAAGATCATCATAGATGATCAAAGCATCTTGGCCACGGTCGCGGTAGTACTCTCCCATGGAACAACCAGAATAAGGCGCAATAAACTGCATCGATGCCGGGTCAGATGCACTGGCCGCAACTACAATGGTGTATTCCATAGCACCATGCTCTTCCAGCTTGCTCACTACGTTGGCAATTGACGACGCTTTCTGGCCGACGGCCACATAGACACATTTTACGTTCTTGCCTTTCTGATTGATGATGGTGTCGATAGCAACAGCAGTCTTACCCACCTCGCGATCACCAATAATCAGCTCGCGCTGCCCGCGACCTACAGGCGTCATTGCGTCAATGGATTTCAATCCTGTCTGCACTGGTTCGGAAACTGACTGTCTGGCTATTACGCCCGGAGCGACTTTCTCAACCGCGTCGGTAAGCTCGGTTTCAACTGGCCCCTTGCCATCTATTGGTTTACCCAGCGCATCTACAACTCGGCCTTCCAATTCTGGGCCAACCGGCACCTCCAAAATTCGTTGAGTACAGCGACATGTTTGCCCCTCTCTCAGACTCAAGTAGTCTCCAAGAACTACGGCGCCGACTGAGTCTCTTTCAAGATTTAGGGCCATTCCGTAAATGCCACCCTCGAACTCAATCATCTCACCGTACATCACATCAGCCAGCCCATGGATACGAATAATACCGTCTGATACAGAAACGATAGTTCCTTCGTTCTTGGCTTGCACTGATACATCTAAGCTATCAATGCGCTGTTTAATAATTTCACTGATTTCGGATGGATTCAGTTGTTGCATGCTTTTTTCCTTGTTCCTGACCTACTCAGGAATTCATTAATTCAGCTAATTTTGATAATTTGCCACGAACAGAGCTGTCGATAACATTGTCACCTGCTCGAATAATCGCGCCTCCGATCAAGCTCTGATCAACACTGGTTGCCAACTTGATTTCTCTCTGTAAACGATCTTTAAGTGACTCCGCCAGCTTATTGGAAACATCTGAACTGATTTCAAAAGCTGTCGTAATTTCAACGTCTACTGCTTTTTCCTGATTGGCTTTCAGGCCTTCAAACAATGCGGATATTTCTGGGAGTAAAACAAGACGCTTATTTTCAGCGAGCAACCGCACAAAGTTTTTTGCTTTTGCATTAAGCTCATCACCACAAACCTTAATAAATGATTCTGAAATTTGCTCCGTGGACAGAGATGGCGAAGCTAAAACTGCACTGACTTCATCTTGCCCAGTGATGGCTGCAGACAAAGACAATATGCGCGACCATTCTTCTAAGGCGCCATCTTGCAATGCCACTTCAAAGGAAGCTCTTGCATAGGGTCTTGCTAAAGTTGTTAACTCTGCCACTTTTTAAGCTCTCGTTTTACTTTCAGTTACTTCCGATTTCTTTCTTCTACAACTGCTCTTAAAGTTCCGACGCAAGCTTGCTCAACATTTCTTCGTTGGCAGCTTCATCTATAGACCCTTCAAGAATTTTTTCTGCACCGGCAATAGCGATTGCTGAGACTTGGGAGCGTAAAGCTTCTTTTGCTCTATTCACTTCCTGTTCAATCTCTGCTTGAGCGCCTGTAATAATTCGCTGGCCCTCTTCTCTCGCCTGCCCTTTTGCTTCATCGACTATTTGCGCTGCGCGCCTGTTAGCTTGGTCTATAATGCCGGCCGCATCAGTTTTAGCTTCTTTGATCTGCTCTGTTGACTTAGATTGTGCTAACTCCAGATCTTTTTCTGCCCTGGCAGCCGCCTCTAGTCCGTCGGCAATTTTTTGTCTGCGTTCGTCCATGATGCCCATAAATAATGGCCATACATATTTTGAGCAGAACCACCAAAAGACAAAGAAGGCTATCGATTGTCCAAATATGGTTAATGTAATATCCACCGCAATCTCCCGCTTTTAGATGTCTTTCTATCCGCCAAGCTGGCCAAGGTAAGGGTTGGCAAAAGTAAACCACATGCCAATACCAATGCCGATCATGGTTACCGCATCAATTAGGCCAGCTACCAGAAACATGCTTGCCTGTAATTTAGGAGCCAGCTCTGGCTGACGGGCAGATCCTTCGAGGAATTTCCCCCCCAGAATACCAAACCCAATAGCAGTCCCGAGCGCGCCCATTCCCAGTACAAGCAAAACTCCCAGTACTGTATTCGCCAATATCAATTCCATCATTTCCTCCAGGTTTTCTTCAGTTCAGATAACTTCAGTTCAATATAAGTAGTACAAATAAGTAATTCAAATAACTAGTCCGATACAATCTAATGGTGAGTCTCGTGTGCAGCATTCAAATACACGATGGTTAACATCATGAATACGAATGCCTGCAGAGGCACAACCAGAATATGGAATACCGCCCACACAAAATGAGCAGGCAACTGATAAGCACCAAGCAAACCAGCGATTAATAGAAACAACAATTCACCCGCATAAAGGTTTCCGAATAATCGAAGACCTAGCGAAATAGGTTTGGCAAACAACGTTGGAATTTCAATAATAAGATTAAAGGGCAACATCCACTTGCCAAAGGGATGAAAAGCGAGCTCGCTTAGGAAGCCGCCGATGCCTTTATTTTTAATGCTGTAATAAATAATAAGAAAGAAGACGCTAATCGACATTCCCATAGTGATATTTGGGTCTGTTGTCGGTACTACTTTAAAGGACATGTGTTCCAGACCCCAGAGACCACCAATAGCCATCGCGATTTCAGGAATCCAATCGACCGGCACTAGGTCCATCATGTTCATTAAGATAATCCAAACGAATACCGTCAAACAAAGTGGTGCTACATAGGGATTCTTATAGTTAAAACTTGCATTTACTTGCGCTTCGACAAATTCAAAAATACTTTCGACAAAATTCTGGATGCCAGACGGAGTGTCTGCTGTCGCCCTTTTGCCGACATAACGGAAGAAAAGAAGAAAGGCGGCACCAAGGAAAAGTGACCAGCCCATAGTATCAACGTGAATAGCCATGAAGCCCATTTCGGTTGCTTCTTCTGGCGTATGGGCCAGGCCCCAATGACCATCTGGGAACCTACCATAAGTTAGATAGGACAAATGGTGCGTAATATATTCCTGGACTGTCTGACCTTCAGCGCCATGTTCGACTACTGCGTGGGCCGCATCTGCTAACTCTGCCATTTATAAGCTCTTAGAAGGCCTGTGTGCCTGATCGACTATAAAAAGATCTATGTTTTATTGTTTGTCGGGCTATAGTTAATGAAGCCTGACATCATGACGCCAACAAAATGAGTTACGATAAACCCAAGCATTAAAGCCAATGCATTCAAATTTGTAATTAAGGTAAAGCTTAGTGCAAAAAGCACCATCGTAATGAGTATTTTGCCTAGCTCACCTTTAATAAAACTCTTAACAACCCTATCGGCATTTCGTGCTCCCTGATATCTGAAAGCATGAAGAGCGAAATAACTGTTTGGCAATGCGCTAATTAGGCCGCCCAGCAACACCGAATAAGCCATTGTCGTGCCCGGAAATAACAGAGAAATTATTGCTATAAAGACCGTTATTGCTAGCTGTGCAACTATCACTTTATAAACTGGCGGGGCTTTTAAATTAGACATTTAAGCGTGGCTTTTTAATCTAGCTCAGCTCCCCAAGGCATCTGTTACAAACACCTCTAGTCATAGCGGTGCTTACCAAAGCACGCGCATTATAGGGACTTTGCACTCGGGTATCAACTGCGCTGGAAGTCTAGTTTATGTGGGAAAGAATGCCGTCTAATTCATCGAGAGAATTGTATTTTAGAATAAGCCGCCCTTTACCCTTGGCGGTATGTTGAATCATCACTTTTGCGCCAAGTTTATCAGCTAAATTCTCTTCCAGGTTCTTTATGTCTGGGTCCACCGGTCTGTTTTCATTAGCTGTGCCAGCTCTGGCAATGAGCCTTCTAACCAGCGATTCTGTCTGCCGAACTGAAAGCCCGCGACCGACAACTGACCGCGCAGCTTCAGATTGCTGTATGTCTGGGAGGGACAGTAGTGCTCGAGCATGGCCCATTTCTAGATCACCGTGCTCCAGCATACGCCGAACATCGATACTCAAACCAATAAGGCGTATTAGATTGGTAACAGAAGTTCTGGACTTTCCAACTGCGTCAGCAACTTCTTGCTGAGTGAGTTCAAATTCATCCTGTAGCCGTTTTAAGGCCATGGCCTCTTCGATAGGGTTGAGATTCTCACGCTGAATATTTTCAATTAACGACATCGCAATGGCAGCTTCATCACCAACTGATTTTATCAGCGCCGGAATCGTGTCTAAGCCAGCAATTTGGCAAGCTCTCCAGCGACGTTCGCCAGCAATAATTTCATACCTATTCGACGTAATCGGCCGGATTACAATGGGCTGCATCACTCCTTGGGCCTTTATAGAATTTGCCAATTCCTCCAGCGCCTCTTCATGCATATCAGTTCTTGGCTGATATTTACCGCGCTGGATTAGGTCGAGAGGAATATTCTTGAGATCACCATCTTTGTCTGTGGACGCGGCCGGAAAAGTCCGGGCTTTTGGTTTGTCCAGCAGGCTAGCCATGGTTTCTGTGCTACCTACGGAAAGCAGAGCATCAAGGCCCTTGCCTAATTTTCTTTTCTCTGTCATTTACTACCCGCTCTTAAATCTGGGCTCAAGTGAGTGTGTCCTCCGGTTTTATTAACCGGAAGCACTAGCCGCCGCCGCTTCATCATGACGACGCAACATTTCTCCTGCTAGCGCTAAATAAGCAATCGCACCCCTTGATTGTCGATCATATTTAATTACTGGCTTACCATAACTTGGCGCTTCCGCGAGCCTAATATTCCTCGGCACGACAGTCCGATAAACAGTATCTCCAAAATAATTTAAGAGCTGGCCGTTTACTTCTGTAGTGAGTTTGCTCCGAGGGTCATACATCGTGCGTAAAATACCTTCAATTTTCAGATCTGGATTAATTCTGTCTCGAATGGCACTAATAGTATCCATCAAGGCCGAAAGTCCTTCTAGTGCATAATATTCACACTGCATCGGTATCACTACGCCGTCGGCAGCAACCAATGCATTAATGGTCAGCATGTTTAGCGAGGGAGGACAATCAATAACAATAAAATCGTAGTTCGATCTTACTTCCTCAACAATCTGCCGCAGTCTCAACTCTCTGTTTTCAACATTAATGAGTTCGATTTCTGCCGCTACCAGATCACCATTAGCAGGCAAGAGGTCATATTCCCCCTCTGCTGGCCGTTGGACAACCTCATCGAAAGTCTTACCCTGAACCAGCAGATCGTAAACCGAGGCTTCTAAAGTAGATTTGTTAATTCCACTGCCAGTAGTTGCGTTCCCTTGGGGGTCAAGGTCTATAAGCAAAACTTTTTTCCGGGTTACTTTCAGAGAGGCGGCAAGATTAACCGAGGTGGTTGTTTTGCCCACACCACCCTTCTGGTTGGCAATCGCTATTACTTTTCCTGCTGCTATGTCCAATTTAAATCTTTCCATCTGGGTCTTTTATTCTCAATTAAACATGATCGTTTTAATTGAGGGGGGATTGCTTAGCTTTGCAAATATCTACATTCAATACTGTTGCTTACTGCTACAATGAAAAATAAACCTTTTATTTTTTAAGCTACCTAATACGGTCAAGCCTAAAAGATTTTTTTTCAACACTTTTTGACAACTTCAATCAAGTGCCGCTCGGAATCATTTCCTGGTATCTCAAGCTTTGTCGTTTTGCTAATTTCGAAACAATTAGGAAGTGCAGCAATTTCGTCTTCGGGATACCTCCCTTTCATTGCCAGAAATTTTCCTTCTTTCTCAAGTAAATGTTGTGACTTAGATACCGCATCACCTAAAGCAGAGAATGCTCTACACATCACCATATCAATTTGCTGGGTACTTTGATAGTGCTCTATTCGACAATTTTCCACATCAATATTTGCTAAACCTAGTTCCGTTTTTGCTTGAAACAGGAACCTAGTTTTCTTGCCATTACTGTCCACCAGTATGAAGTGATTTTCCGGATTTAGGATCGCAAGTGGTATTCCTGGAAGGCCTGCACCACTACCAATATCAACAAACACTGAGCCTTGCAGATGGGCATTGATAGCCAGGCTGTCGAGTAGATGACGCGAGACCATGGAATTAATTTCTACTACACCGGATAAGTTAAAACTGGCATTCCATTTATCGAGCAACAGCAGATAACTAAGAAGCAAATTAAGTTGTTGGTCTGTGGCAAATAAGCCCAGCTCTACTAAACCCTGTCGTAGTTCTTCTTCAATGGGCGGGATCACTAAATTTTTCCTGCTAGTTCTAGCGGCTGGCTCTAAGAGGCCCGGCGACTAGGAGGTTGATATTTTTTCAAATAGATAAGCAAGAGTGATATCGCGGCTGGCGTCATTCCTGGGATGCGGGAGGCTCTACCAATATTCTCTGGTTTCGATTCTTGTAGCTTTTGTTTTAACTCATTCGACAAACCCTGCATTTGTGCGTAGTCAAAATCCTCTGGTAGCCTGGTCCCCTCTTGTTTTTTGAGTCTCTCTATTTCATCCTCCTGTCGGTCTATGTAGCCCTGATATTTAATTTGTATCTCAACTTGCTGCGCCACTTGCTCAGATTGTGGGCTCTCTGACATATCGATGCATTCCGGATCGCCAATTGCCTCACAGAGCGACTGGTAACTTACTCGCGGCCTTGCCAGTAAATCAACCAAGCTGTACTCGCGAGATATAGGTTTTTCTAATAGCTGGTTTACGCTTTCTGCTTTTTTAGTTCCAGCTTGCACCCAAACTTTCTTTAGTCGGCCCAGTTCCCGGCTTATTCTCTCGCGTTTACAATTAAAGAATTCCCACCGTTCGTCATCAACAATTCCCAACTCTCTACCTACTTCGGTTAAGCGCAAATCTGCATTGTCTTCCCGGAGCGTTAGTCGATACTCGGCTCGGCTGGTGAACATGCGATAAGGCTCATTGGTGCCCAAAGTAATAAGATCATCAACTAAAACTCCGATGTAGGCTTGATCTCTTCGTGGACACCAAGCATCTTTTCCTCGTACGGCTAATCCTGCATTTAACCCTGCCAATAGTCCTTGCGCCCCAGCCTCTTCATATCCTGTAGTTCCATTAATCTGACCAGCAAAATAAAGACCTCTCACATGTTTAGTTTCCAAAGAATATTTTAAATCTCGCGGGTCGAAATAATCATATTCTATGGCATAGCCAGGACGAATTATCTCTGCCTTTTCAAAACCTTTAATCTCTCTTACCAAAGCGATCTGAACGTCGAATGGGAGACTTGTAGAAATGCCGTTGGGGTATAGTTCATTTGTATTAAGCCCTTCTGGTTCGACAAAAATTTGGTGAGACGTTTTGTCAGCAAAGCGCATAACCTTGTCTTCGATGGAAGGGCAATACCTCGGGCCTGTGCCTTCAATAACACCGGCGTAAATCGGCGATCGATCTAACCCCTTCCGAATAATCTCGTGGCAACGCTCATTAGTTTGTGTGATGTAACAATTAACTTGTTGTGGATGCTCTTCTCGTCTTCCGAGAAATGACATTACTGGCAAGGGAGTATCTCCCTGCTGTTCCTGCATGGCTGCAAAATCCACTGTCCGTGAGTCGATGCGTGGTGGTGTCCCAGTTTTTAGTCTGTCTACACGAAAAGGAAGCTCGCGCAGCCTTTCGGCAAGAGCTATTGAGGGTGGATCTCCAGCTCGACCGCCGGAGCTATTTTCCAATCCGATGTGAATTTTCCCGCCGAGAAAAGTGCCTGTGGTTAGCACCACGCGCTTCGCTCGGATCTTCAATCCCATTTGTGTCACAACGCCATAGATTTGATTGGATTCAATGATTAGGTCATCAACTCCTTGTTGGAATATGCTGAGGTTATCCTGGTTTTCTAATATCTCGCGAATTGCAGCTTTGTACAAAACTCGGTCCGCCTGCGCCCTCGTCGCTCTAACTGCAGGTCCCTTACTGGCATTAAGCACGCGGAACTGAATTCCTGCCTGATCCACTGCCTTTGCCATAGCACCACCCAGAGCGTCAATCTCTTTAACTAAATGGCTTTTACCGATTCCACCAATAGCAGGGTTACATGACATTTGGCCGAGGGTTTCAATACTGTGACTAACTAGCAAGGTAGAAACACCCTGCCTTGCAGACGCCAATGCAGCTTCAGTGCCAGCATGACCGCCGCCAATAACTATAACTTCATACTGTGTGGGGTATTCCATAATTTGCTCGGTTACCGCCAGTCGATCAAAAGGAGGGCTGAGAAGTATACTGACTTATTCTCTATTGTGAATGGCTGTTTTTATCTAACAAAATAATTATTAAAGATCTTATTATTATTAATATATATATAATAATAATATAGAGATATGTATATATAAGGTATTAATGTTGATATTGATAGTCAAAAGGAAATCTGTTGAAAAGTCTATTTAATGCCTATATATCAATAAGTTATACGTATTATAACTTATAGGATAAGCCCTTAATAATCTTGACATACCCTATGGACGAGCTGTGAGTACAATGTCATCTTTTCAACCTTTATAATAGTTGCTAAAAACAACTCACCTTTTATTCACTCTTTAGTGGTTCTTACTAACAGCTAGTTAGTTCAGTAATTATTTCTCCTCGGTTTCAGCTTATTTCCCTACACAGAAAGTGGAAAATATTTCTCCCAGCAGGTCATCACTCGTAAATTCGCCAGTAATTTTACCGAGTTCACTTTGCGCCAAACGGAGATCTTCGGCGACTAACTCTAATAACACCCCTTCGTTTATATGAGCTTGTGCCGAGTTTAACAAATTTTCTGATTCTCTTAGAGCCGCCAAATGCCGAGCTCTTGCCACAAAAGCGCCTTCTTCGCCGGAGAGAAAGCCAGCGCTTGTTTTTAAATAATCCCGTATCAACTCTATGCCAAGCTGTTCTTTGGCGGAGATGGAAATAGTGACTACGTCAGTTTCGAAAACTCTAATGTAAGATCTTGCAGGCTTCTCATTACTAATGAGGTCAATTTTGTTGAAGAGAATGGCTATATTGCTTGGCATGGATAGTTTTGTTTCTACGCCATCTTTATTTAATTCGCCATTGGCTCTGTTAGCTTTGCCTGAAGGAGAGATATCATTCAGTAATCCCAACTCATCTAACAGCTTTTCAACAACGAGCTCGGGATCGGTTTTATCCACAAGTAATAATATTTGGTCTGCTTGGGACATTGCGGATCTAGCTCTTTTAACACCTTCTTGCTCCACGACATCTTCGCTAGATCGCAAGCCGGCTGTGTCTACAATATGCACCGGCATTCCATCAATATTTATTTCTTCACTAAGAGTATCTCGGGTGGTGCCTGGGATACTGGTAACTATAGCGCTGTCATGGCCTGACAAGGCATTAAGCAAACTTGATTTACCTGCATTAGGTTTCCCCGCAATAACAACACTTATACCCTCTTTGAGCAGAGCCCCTTGTTGTGCTTGGTCAAACACCCCCTTTAATGTAACTAAAACACCCGCAAGCGACTCTTTAACCTTGTGATCTGAAAGCAGGTCTATATCTTCATCGGAGAAATCAATAGCAGCTTCAACATTGACGCGGATGCTAATAAGCTGTTCAAGTAAAGAGAAAATTCGACGTGAAAAATCACCTTGAAGGGTACGCATTGCAGATCGAGCTGCCTGTTGAGAATTGGCGTCGATCAAATCAGCGATGGCCTCAGCCTGCAGCAAATCGATCTTGTTATTTAGGAATGCTCTTTCTGAAAATTCGCCAGGCCTTGCCAACCTGGCACCAGCATTAATTATTCGATCGCGTAACGTGTTTAGCACATGTGTGCCGCCATGGCCTTGTAATTCAAGTATGTCTTCGCCAGTAAAGGAGTTGGGTTTATTAAAGTACAGCGCAATGCCCTGATCGATTACGGTCTGATTTTCATCAAGAAAGCTAGCGTAGTGGGCGTGTCGCGGCTTTGGTATTAGGCCGAGGACTGCTGCAGTTATCGGTTGTACTAAGGACCCGGAAACTCTAATTATCCCAACACCACTTCTTCCGGGTGGCGTTGCTATAGCACAGATTGTATCGCTATCTAGAGAATCCATTGGGGTTAGCCTTAAGCCTAAATCTAACGTGGATTAGTAGACCTGAAAGCCGACACTACAGTCTTACGCTGCCTTCTTTGCATTATAGGCGGCTTCGATCTTTCGGGTGATGTACCACTGCTGTAGGATGCCCAATACGCCGTTGGTTAACCAATAGAGGACCAAACCAGCCGGGAATAATAGGAATAGCGCTGTCATCATAACAGGCATTATTTTCATTACTTTTGCTTGCATCGGATCTGCAGGTGCTGGATTCAATGATGTTTGTATATACATCGTGCCGCCCATTAATAGCGGCAGAATAAAGAAAGGATCCCGAACCGAAAGATCGGTTAGCCATAGCATAAAAGGGGCATGTCTCAGCTCAACACTTTCAAGTAAAACCCAATACAAAGCGATAAAAACGGGCATTTGGACAAGCATGGGAAGGCAGCCACCAAGGGGGTTTATTTTCTCTTTTTTATATAAATCCATGGTTGCTTTTTGCAGCTTCATTTTATCATCCCCATAACTTTCTTTTAGCTGCTGCTGTTTGGGCATAAGGCGACGCATTCCCGCCATAGATCGATACTGTGTTTCAGAAAGCTTGTAAAACAAGGCCTTAACACAAACGGTTAATAGCACGATTGAAATTCCGTAGTTACCTACAACCGAATCAATGCGGGTCAAGAGCCAATAAATAGGTCCAGCGAGAAACCAGAGAAAACTGTAATCGACAGTGTATTCTAGGTTAGGAGAGACATCTTCCAAGACATATTGTTCTTTTGGCCCAGCGTAGTATTGTAATTTGTGTTCCTTGATTTCACCGGCAGCAACTGTAAATGCCGATCCAGTAAATTCACCAAAATATTGATTCGCGTCATTCTTGCGGGTGGTAAAACGATTTGTCGTTTCAGTATTAGGAATCCAGGCAGAGACAAAGTAGTGTTGGCTAAAACCGATCCAACCACCAACCATTTCGGTTGAGCTGCTGCCGTCATCGATATCGTCAAACTCATACTCTATATACGGATCATCGTCGGCAGTTGATACAAAACCTAGATAAGTTCTGCTGAGGCCTCCTGAGTTGCTGGGATCATCGAAACTATCCCGCTTTATTTGGCCGTAGGCATTAGCCTGCCAGTCTGATGAAGACTGGTTGTCGACTAGGTAGCTCACGTCGATTAGATAGCTGCCGCGAGTAAACTCGTACCGCTTGGTGATTCGAACACCGTTGTTAGATTGAGTTTGCAGATCAACAATAAGACTGTCGGCGGACTCGGCCATCACATAACTGTTTAAAGAAGAGCGGTATGCCGCTCTACCGGCGCTGTCAACGCCATCTCTGCCAATCAATCCACTTTGAGAAACGTAATTTCGGCCTGGTTGTGCGTCTAACAATACAAAGGGGTCATCTGGCACATCTATTTGTTTTAGATACAGCGGAAATGCAAGATAGGTGATATCGCCACCAGATAAATTGATATCAAGCTTGAACGTATCAGTTTCGACAGTGATAGTATCTCCGCTATCAACAACTACCCGGGCAGAGTTATTTGTTGTTGCTTGACTTGCGGTTGTTCGGTTTGTTGGTAAATTGCTAGGCACGTCAGAGGCGGCAGAGCTGTTTAAGGTCGGTGGATTGTCAGGGGTTTGCAGCGTCTCTACTTGGGCTCGCGAATTCCTGCCGTCATCAACTACAGGCGGATAGTCTGCTTGCCATGCTAAGAGCATTAGATAAGTGACAACAGCTAGAGATGTATAAAGAAAGAAACGGGTTAAATTCATGTTACTACTTACTCGATGGTTGACTCAGATAATCGGTATTGTCCGGAACAGGATCATGCCCGCCCTCGTGCCAGGGGTGGCAACTACAAATTCGACGAATCCCTAACCAGGACCCTTTTCCTGCACCATGTTTTTCAATGGCTTCTTTTGTGTATTGTGAACAGGTGGGATAAAAACGACACTGTCTACCAATTAACAAGCTTAAGCTATTTTGATATAGCGTTATGAGCCGAATGAGCAGTTTATCTACCATGATTTTGTTTACTCTTAAAAAACAAATTGCTAATTATTTAGTGATCGCCTGATCTTAATTTATTACTTATACCGTTTAACAGTTTTTCCAGCTTCTCGCAGATCAAGGAATTGTGGAGTTTATCAGCATCTTTTCTAGCTAGCACAACTAAATCGAGCCTCTCGACTAATCCGGGGTTGAGGCGGAAGGACTCTCGTATAAGGCGCTTAATTCTGTTGCGGTGAACTGCTGTAGGCACGTTTTTCTTTGCAATTACGAGACCTAGCCTAGGTTTCAAGGAATCGTTTTTAATCGCAAGTATCAAAAAATAGCGGCAGGAGACTTTGAACTGGGCTTTTGTGAAAACAGCTTTGAAGTCAGCGGCACTGAGCAGCCGAGAGGTTTTAGAAAAGCTGCTATTAGCCACTTCCCATTCTCTTTTCTTATTAACTAGTGAAAAATTAGAAACTAGGCTGATAGCTTGGCGCGACCCTTTGAGCGGCGTCGTTTGAGCACCAAGCGGCCGCCTTTAGTAGCCATGCGGGCTCTGAAACCGTGAGTTCGAGCTCTTTTTAGTACGCTGGGTTGAAATGTTCTTTTCATATCAGTAAATCCGATTTTTCTATTACAAACCGAACGTCAGGCGGTTCGAAAAAGGAGCGCGAAGTCTAGAGGTTTTGTCTGTAAGTTGCAACGTAATCAGCAGCTATTAGCCCTGTCAGCTTTTGTTGACAGTGACTAGTTTTCGTAAATGGACCATATTGATTCACTTTCGAAAGGCAATGAAATATTTACTCCCTATTTAGACACAAGTTATCCACAGCTTATTTATCAACAGGGGGTGAGTATTTTGTCTAAGAGAGGCATTTTTTTGACTCGGAATTTATCAGCGAATGGCACATAAGACATTGATAATTCGGTAAATAAAAACATCTGTCAAAACGAGTTTTTTCTCTTGGAGCCAGTGGATAACTCTTATCTAAATCGTTAGAATTGTGTTCATGTTTAACAAAAACAGTAAAAAATAAAAACAATATCTACAAATTATGGGCAATCGATAGTGGTATCAGTAAATTGGCAAAAATGTACGGACTGTTTGAAAGCAGAATTACCTTCACAGCAATTCAACACTTGGATTAGGCCGCTCCAGGCTGAAATCGATTCCGGTGTGCTTCGGTTGCGAGCACCCAACAGATTTATTCTTGATTGGGTAAAAGGGAAGTTTTTGACGCGGATCCAGGAGATCTTTGAAGAAATGGGCGAAGGCAGCACCCAGATCAGCCTCGAGGTTTCGGATTTGATGACACCGCCACCGGCGGCAGACGGCAGAAGTACGCAGCCCCAGATCGTTACCCAGACTGCGAGCTCAAACCGGGCTACCAATTCGCAACAGCACATTCAAACCGCTAATCTCGGCAGTAAAACCATCATGAACTTGAAGCGAGGTGTGTATTCAGACCCGCTAAGTTCAATCTCGGATATACAGCCTGGCCATCCCGAACGGCGTAATGTAGACACTATCATTGAAGGCAAGCTTAGGCATCGCGGAGCACTCAATAGAGAGAATACTTTTGAGAATTTCATTGAGGGAAAATCCAACCAGTTGGCTAGGGCGGCGGCGATACAGGTGGCGGAAAACCCCGGTTATGCTTACAACCCACTTTTTATTTATGGAGGTGTGGGGTTAGGAAAGACTCACTTAATGCATGCGATTGGTAACTATCTAGTGGCGAAAAAACCTGGAGCCAAGGTAGTTTATCTGCATTCTGAAACATTTGTGGCAACTATGGTGACAGCCTTGCAATTAAATGCGATTAACGAGTTTAAGAGGTTTTATCGCTCGGTTGATGCGCTATTAATTGATGATATTCAATTTTTTGCTGGTAAAGAGCGCTCCCAAGAAGAGTTTTTCCACACATTTAATGCGCTTTTAGAAGGAGGCCAACAGATCATTCTGACTTGCGATCGCTATCATAAAGAGATAAATGGCTTGGAAGAACGGCTCAAGTCCCGTTTTGGTTGGGGATTGACGGTTGCGGTTGAGCCGCCTGAATTAGAAACCAGAGCAGCGATTCTGATTAATAAGGCAGCGTTGAGCAATGTGCACTTACCTAATGAAGCGGCGTTGTTTATCGCACAGCGATTACGCTCAAACGTACGGGAATTAGAAGGTGCGCTGAAAAGAGTTATTGCCCACGCGAATTTTAAGGGAGAACAGATCAGCCTTGATTTGATAAAAGAGGCGCTGAGAGATTTGTTTGCCCTACAGGACAAGTTGGTAACTATCGATAATATCCAACGTTCCGTGGCGGAATATTACAAAATCAAAATGGCAGATATGTTGTCGAAGCGTCGAAATCGTTCGGTTGCGAGGCCAAGGCAGGTAGCCATGACCCTTTCCAAGGAATTAACAAACCATAGCTTGCCTGAAATTGGTGATGCATTTGGAGGAAGAGATCACACGACGGTGATCCATGCTTGTAAACAGGTTAACAAATTACGTCATAGCAGTATCGACATTGAAGAAGACTATAATAACTTGTTGCGCTCACTTTCTAGCTAGATAAGTTATTGATATTTAAGGAAATATAATAAAAATGCACTTTGAAATTTCACGTGAGATTTTATTGAAACCGCTGCAAATGGTTAGTGGTGTAGTTGAACGAAGACAAACTCTACCAGTGCTTTCCAATGTATTGTTAGTGCTCAAAGGCAGCGAGCTATCACTTACGGGAACTGACTTAGAAGTTGAGCTCGTTGGTCGAGTCACTGTGGATAAAGCACAGAAGTCTGGCGAGATAACAGTGCCAGCTAGAAAGCTTCTCGATATCTGTAAATCGCTATCAGATGACTCTGCGATCGAAATTTCACTCAGCGGAGCTAAGCTTATATTAAAATCGGGCCGGAGTAGATTTACATTGGCGACTCTTCCAGCTACGGAATTTCCCAATGTTGATGAAGAGCTAGACACATGTTCACTAACTATGCCCCAAGCAAGGTTGCGTGAGTTACTCGACAATACGAGTTTTGCAATGGCACAACAGGATGTTCGGTACTATTTGAATGGAATGCTTTTCGAAGTGGCGGCAGATTATTTGCGAGTAGTTGCAACCGACGGCCATCGACTGGCGATGGAAACTCTGAGCATGGAGAACCCTACCGGGGAAGTTCAGCAACTAATCTTGCCAAGAAAGGGAATAATGGAATTATCACGTCTATTAGAAGAAGATGGCGACATCTCATTAACATTTGGCAAGAACCATATTCGAGCCAAGGTCGCCGCCTATACTTTTACATCGAAATTGGTTGATGGAAAATTTCCAGACTACAACAGAGTTCTACCAAAAGGCGGTAACAAGGTTCTGGTTGGAGATTGTCAGGAGCTGCGGCAAGCATTTTCTCGAGCCTCAATTCTTGCTAATGAGAAATACCGAGGTGTACGAGTAATGCTCTCTAATGAAGAGTTGAAGATTTTGGCAAATAACCCGGAACAAGAAGAGGCGGAGGAGGTTGTGTCCGTAGAATACCAAGGAGACACACTCGAGATCGGTTTCAATGTTAGCTATCTTATCGATGTCCTTTCCACGCTAACAAGCAAAAAAGCCAGGATTACATTATCTGACCCCAACAGCAGCGCATTGCTCGAAGCTGAAGAAGGTAGTGATGCCTTGTATGTTGTGATGCCAATGCGGCTTTAGTGAGATGTGGTCACTTTCAGCCATTTCTGAATAATGAGTCATATTGCCCAGCTTAATGTTTCTTTTGTGCGAAACGTTATTGGTCAGTCTTTGACTTGTAGTCCTTCCGTTAATCTTCTGTACGGTGAGAATGGCAGCGGCAAAACCTCTTTACTAGAAGCTATTCATTTATTGGCCACGGGCCGTTCATTTAGAAATAGCAAAATTGATCTAATAATCAATCATGAGAGCGATGAGGCAGTAATTTTTGCTCAACTGGGCGATGGTTCCAAAATTGGAATGAGTAAGCCCCGTAGACAAAATCATCAGCTTCATCTTCAATCAGAGAAGCAACGAAATTGGGATCAAGTCGCAAAACTTCTTCCAGTACAAATCCTAGATTCGGCATCATTTGGATTGATTGAGGGTGGGCCGAAAGCGAGGCGCAGATATTTGGATTGGGGAGTGTTCCACGTGGAACAAGCCTTTCTAGCAAATTGGCGAGCGACCCGAAAGTGTCTAGCAAACAGGAACTTTCTATTAAAGCAAAAGCCGGTGGATAAAAATCAGATTTCTGCATGGGATGTTGAGTTAGTAAATGCGTCCAATTTAGTCGATCTGGCTCGGCAAACGTATTTTAAGCAATTGGTACCTCAGTTCGATGGCGTCTATAGAGCGCTTGGTGGGTCGCATGTTGAGAATATTGGCATTGAGTATGAGCGAGGCTGGGATAGTGATAGAGAGTTGCCCTCTGTTTTTGCCGATAATTTCCGCAATGATGCCCGTTATGGGTTCACACAAAATGGCCCACATAGGGCAGACATCTTTATCAAAGCCGGAAAAAGCAAAGCAGTGGATATTCTTTCTCGCGGCCAGCAGAAAATTCTCGTGAGCGCATTAAAGATTGCCCAAGGAAGGTTACTGTCTCAAAGTACAGAGCGCCAAACAATTTACTTGGTTGATGACCTCCCTGCCGAGTTAGATAGTGAGAACAGGGCGGCTGTAATGAATAATCTGATTGATCTGGGAGGCCAAATATTCATTACCTGTGTGGATAGAATAGCCATGGAAGAGTCTCTGAAATCCTGCCCGCAATTAACAACGTTCCACGTGGAACGTGGTATAATAACGGCTTGATTTTCCGTTGATTTATCCGATATTAGGGTTAGAAAAATAGTTTTTTGCAGACCGCATTGCCTGGAGATTTAGCATGGCTGAAGAATCACGACCTAAATATAATTCTGAGAGCATCAAGGTCTTAAAGGGTCTAGATGCGGTCCGAAAAAGACCAGGGATGTATATTGGTGATACTGATGATGGCACTGGCTTACATCATATGGTGTTTGAGCTAGTAGATAATTCCATCGATGAAGCCTTAGCTGGCCACTGCGATGAAGTCCAAGTAGTTATCCATATTGGCGAGACCATTACAGTCTCTGACAATGGCCGGGGCATTCCAACAGAAATGCATAAAGAAGGCGTTTCTGCTGCAGAAGTTATCATGACGGTCCTCCATGCTGGCGGTAAGTTTGATGATAATAGCTACAAGGTTTCTGGCGGCCTCCATGGGGTTGGTGTCTCGGTGGTCAATGCTTTATCCGAAGAGCTAAAATTAACCATTCGTCGAGAAGGCGAGGTACACGAACAGTTCTACGCACACGGCGTCCCTCAAGCCCCACTCGCAGTTGTTGGCGAGACCAATAGCACGGGTACTGAGTGTCATTTCAAGCCATCTAAAGGTACGTTTACCAATGTTGAATTTCACTATGATATTCTCGCAAAAAAGCTGCGCGAGTTAGCATTTCTTAACGCGGGAGTCGCTATTCGGCTTACTGATGAGCGGACCGGCAAAGAAAACCTCTATCGATATGAAGGTGGCCTAATGGCCTTCGTTGATTATCTGAACAAGAATAAGTCAACAGTAAATAAACTATTCCATTTTGTATCTGGGGAGCGAGAAGACGGGGTTACTGTCGAGATTGCATTGCAATGGAATGATTCATATCAGGAAAATATTTTCCCCTATACTAACAACATCCCACAGCGTGATGGTGGCACCCATTTGGCTGGGTTTAGAGGCGCATTGACAAGGGTGCTAAAGAGTTATATTGACAAGGAGTTGGCAAATAAAAAAAGTAAGGAAGTAGTTACTAGCGGCGATGATGCCAGAGAAGGGCTTACCGCAATCATCTCAGTTAAGGTACCTGATCCAAAATTTTCTTCACAAACAAAAGACAAGTTGGTGTCGTCTGAAGTAAAAGCCGTCGTAGAACAGGAAATGGCTGCAAATTTCAGCGACTATCTGATGGAGAATCCCCAAGACGCCAAATTGATTGTCGGCAAGATGATCGATGCAGCCCGAGCGAGGGAGGCAGCTAGGAAGGCGCGGGAAATGACCCGCCGTAAAGGGGCGCTTGATATTGCTGGCCTCCCAGGCAAGCTTGCAGATTGTCAGGAAAAAGACCCAGCACTTTCTGAAATATATATAGTGGAGGGTGATTCAGCGGGAGGATCAGCAAAGCAGGGCCGAAACCGAAAGAACCAGGCTATCTTGCCCTTAAAAGGTAAAATTTTAAATGTTGAAAAAGCACGCTTTGACAAGATGCTTAGCTCTGTGGAAATAGGAACGCTTATCAAAGCTTTGGGCTGCGGTATTGGCAACGAAGAGTTTTCTCCCGACAACCTGCGTTATCACAGCATTATCATCATGACCGATGCGGATGTTGATGGGTCTCATATTAGAACCTTGTTACTCACCTTCTTTTTTCGGCAAATGAGGGATTTGGTGGACCGTGGACATATCTTCATCGCGCAACCGCCGCTTTATAAGATTCGAAAAGGCAAGCAGGAACAGTATCTGAAAGACGATACTGAGCTGGCGAACTATCAGACCCAAATTGCTTTAGAAGGTGCAAGCCTTCACGTAAATGGCGACGCGCCGGGCATTGCAGACGATTCACTTGAAACCCTAGTGAAAAAATACCATGAAACATATGCAATAATTAGCCGTTTGGCTCGGCTCTATCCTTCTGAAGTTTTGGAAGCCATGGTTTTCTCTAGCCCCTTGGCGGAAGAAGATTTGCGGTCACAGGACAAGGTAGAGCAGTGGGTAGAAGAAGTTGCCATAAAGCTAGCAAATACGCAATTAGGAGTAAGCGCCAACTATACGCTGCACACAACAGAAGATTTAGAGCGGCACCTATTTTTACCTCAGGCCACATTGAATTTACATGGCCTTGAAAGAAGCTATAATTTCAGCCGAGATTTCTTCCATTCTGGTGAATACCGGGCAATTGCAGATTTAGGTAAAACCTTGGAAGGGCTCATAGAGCCCGGCGCTTTTGTGAAGAGGGGAGAACGCACTCAAGAAGTTAGTAGCTTTGCTGAAGCGATAGAGTGGCTCACTAATGATGCGATGAAAGGGCACTATCTGCAGCGCTATAAAGGCCTAGGAGAAATGAACCCCGACCAGCTTTGGGATACGACCATGAATCCTGAAACCCGCCGCATGTTGCAGGTCACTATTGATGACGCCATTGGTGCCGATCAATTGTTTAATACCCTAATGGGTGACCAGGTTGAACCCCGCAGAGAGTTTATTGAAGAAAACGCTATGGCAGCAGAAAATTTGGACATCTAAGCGGATATTTAGTTGCCATGATTGTGAATAGTCACTACAACCTAAGGCTCGACCTAACTATTGATCTGAATAAGGGGCGTCGCTTTTGAATGATTGCCTGTTCTTGACGAATCCCCTCTCGAATTTCACCAGTGAGCTTGCTAGTAGCATCCCGCCCTACCACTAACTCACTAATCACGGCGGTCATTGCGTCTGGAAGTTTGGCGAACTTTCACGTTGGCCAGCATTTTGGGCTATAGGGTCTACGGACGCTTCTGCCGCGACAGCTAACTTTACCTCACTCGGATTGCTACGATTGATAAACCAGATTCTGCAAGCGTATCCCCAGCCTGAACCAGAAATTTTTTTAATCCTCATGCTTCATGACGGACTCTACAGCAGAGTTTTAGCTAAACCAATATCGAATTACACTATAAAGATACTGACCTAGCTTAATAATAAGAAACGGGAGAGCCTAGATAAAGAAGAAGTAAATTACTATAGTAAACAACATGTAGCTAATATAGAAATTATAAGAACAGAATAAATACCAAGGAAATCTAAATATCTGTTACTTCAATAATATAGTCAACTGCTGCGGCTAGATCCACGGCTAATCGAACATCATCGTAACCATTTTCCCCTAGCAAGGATCGGGTTACAACACCGTTTCCTGTGCTCACTAGGATAGGAAAACAGCCAAAGGCCTTAGCGGCTTGAATGTCCTTAAGGCTGTCTCCGACGAAATAGCTCCCAGTGATAGAACAATCGAACTCTGATTCTATTTGCTCCAGTAGTCCGGTGTTGGGTTTGCGGCAAGCACAATTGTCTTCTGGCAAATGCGGGCAGAAAAAAATACCTTCTATAAAGCCCCCCATTTCTTCCACCATAGAACAAAGCTTATGATGTATTTGCGTAAGTGTATCCTTATCAAATAATTTGCGGCCCAAGCCAGATTGATTTGTGGCGACAAATATCTTAAACCCATTCTTATGAAGCTTAGCAATGGCCTCAATGCTACCAGGCATAGGCTGAAACTCATCAGCCGTTTTAATAAATTCAGCCGAGTCAGCGTTAATTACACCATCTCTATCAAGGACAACTACTTTCATGCAGTCTCGCCGATTTATTTGGTGGAGCACTAAGAAGTATCCAAATGGGAAATATCGGCCACTTGAAGAAATAGAGATCTGAGCTGTTGTAGCAAGGCAATTCGGTTACTACGTAAACTCGCGTCATCACACATCACTAATACTTCGTCAAAGAACAAATCCACACTATCTTTAAGTCCGGCCAGAGATTCCAGACCATCACGGTAATTCCCCGAAGCAAACAAAGGCGCCACTTCTAAAACCTTGTTATCTATATTTTTGAATAATGATTTCTCAGCACTTTCCCTTAGCAGCTGCGGATCAACAGACTGCGTTTCTATGGCAAAATTCTCCTTAGCGAGGATATTAGAAACCCTTTTGTTAGCTACGGCCAGAGCCTGTGACTCAGGCAATTTACTAAAGTGTTGAACTGCCGCGATCCTTCGGTGAAAGTCCAGAGGGTTAGCGGGTTTTAAGCTGAAGACAGATTGAAAAACGTCACTAGAAACGCCTTCTTCCAAATACCAGCTCCTAAATCGTTCAAGAATAAAATCGAAAATTAAATCTCTAGTGCCAGGTTTAATTTCTAAACTATCAAAGCCGGCTATTGTGTGATCAATAATGTCTAGAATATCGAGATCCAGCTGCTCTTCAACTAGGATTCTCAAAATTCCTATGGCGGAACGGCGCAGCGCAAAAGGATCCTTGGAGCCAGTAGGAGGCTGTTTAATGACAAACATACCAACCGTGGAATCTAATTTGTCCGCTAGAGCGAGAATTTTACCAGTCACTGTCTTAGGCAGCGCATCGCCAGAGAATCGTGGTAAATAGTGTTCATTTATAGCGATGGCAACTTCTTCGGGCTCTCCATCATTTAAGGCATAGTAATAGCCCATAAGTCCTTGAAGATCGCTAAATTCTCCCACCATATTGGTAACTAAATCACATTTAGAAAGAAGCGCTGCTCTTACACAATAATCTTCGTTGGCATTTAGCTTACTAGCAATGAACTTTGTCAAGGTCGCCACGCGCTCCGCTTTTTCGTACACGGTGCCTAACTTTTTGTGAAACACTACATTACGGAGTTGTTCTTGCCTTGATGCTAGTGAAGATTGTTTGTCGGTCTCAAAAAAGAAACGCGCATCAGCCAACCGCGGTCGAATTACACGCTCGTTTCCCTGGATGACCTGCTGAGGATCTTTACTTTTAATATTGCTAACCGTAATAAACTTTGGTAATAGTTTGGCTTCTTCATCAATCATATAAAAGTATTTTTGATGTGATTTCATCGCAAGGATTACAGCTTCCGCAGGTACTTCTAGAAAATATTCTTCAAAATTGCCAGTAAGCGCTACCGGCAATTCTACTAAACCAGTAACTTCATCAAGCAGCAATTCGTCGACTACTGTGGACGCATTCAACTTAGACCCTTCTGCTGTAACCATCGTTCGAATGAGTTCTTTGCGGCGATCAAAATCTGCAATGACATGTCCCGGATTCTCGAGTAAAGATTCATACTCGGCTGGAGACTTAATCTTGATTGCTTGGTTATAATGAAAACGATGCCCATAGGATTGGTTTTGGGAATTGATCCCAAGGATCGAGCAAGCAATTAAATCAGATCCAAACAACATTAGTAACCAATGAACTGGCCTAACAAACTCTTCTCTAGAACTACCCCAACGCATTCGCTTCGGTATTGGGAGTTGAGTCAGTGATTGCTCAACAATACCTGGCAGTAAGCTAACGGTATCTTTACCAGGCTGATTCAATGAGAAGGATAATTTTGCCACGCCATCTTTTTCAATTGAAGCTAAGTCCTTTAGGTCTATACCACAAGATTTCGCAAAACCTAATGCAGCGGGAGTTGGATTGCCATCAGCATCTTCGGTAGCTGTGACTGCCGGGCCAATCCTTTCGATCTGTTTATCTTCTTGTTTGACTACTAACCCCGAAACAATAACAGCTAACCGCCGCGGCGTGGCAAATCGCCGAGCCGAGGAGAAGGAGAGGCGTTCCTTTTTTAGACCTGCCTTGATGCCGCTCTCAAATGCTTTAGACAGTGAGCCTAGCGCTTTGGGGGGCAACTCTTCAGTGCCAATTTCGATTAAAAATTCTTGCGTATCCATATTGACTATTTTTCCAAGAATTCTTTTTGAAGAGATTCACTAGCTAATGGGAAGGCTAATTTTTTCCGGCTTTCGAAATAGGCTTCTGCTACCAGACGGGCCAATGTTCTAACTCGAAGAATAAAGCGCTGGCGCTCTGTTACTGAGATGGCTTTTCTTGCATCCAACAAATTAAAATAATGGGACGCCTTCAATACTTGTTCGTATGCTGGGAGCGGCAAGCTTTTCTCTATCAATAACTGGCATTGTTGTTCGCAATCATCAAAGCAGGAAAAGAGTATATCTGTAGAGGCGTGTTCGAAATTATAGGCAGACATTTCAATTTCGTTTTGCTTAAACACATCGCCATAAGTCACGATACCATTGGGGCCATCTGTCCAGACGATGTCATAAATACTATCGACGCCCTGCAAATACATGGCGATTCTTTCTATGCCATAGGTGATTTCACCACTAACCGGATAACACTCTAGTCCACCAACTTGTTGAAAATAAGTAAACTGAGTGACTTCCATGCCATTAAGCCAGACTTCCCAACCTAGGCCCCATGCACCAAGAGTAGGTGATTCCCAATTATCTTCGACAAAGCGAATATCATGAATCGCCATGTCGATGCCTAAATATTTGAGGGACTCAAGGTACAGCTCCTGAATATCTTTCGGTGAAGGTTTTAAGACCACTTGAAATTGGTAATAATGCTGAAGACGATTAGGGTTCTCGCCATAACGGCCATCAGCAGGGCGCCGGCAGGGTTGAACGTATGCGGTATGCCAACTTTCAGGCCCGATAGCACGTAAGAACGTGGCCGGATGAAACGTACCAGCACCGACTTCTATGTCCAAGGGTTGCAGTACCACACACCCCTTTTCAGCCCAAAATTGTTGTAAGGCTAAAATTAGTTCCTGAAAAGTTTTACCGTGGTTTGTATTGTTCACGAGAATGTTGAATTGTCTATAAAATCAAAGGGCTGCAATTATCGTCGATTCTCAATAACTTATCCACAAGATGAGGCCGACTAGGAGTATGATTGTTTAGCTATAGAAATTGTGATTCCATTTCGTCACGGCAATTGGAGCGCAAATTAAGCAACTTAGCCTCAATCGAACATACATAGCTCCACGTACAGATAAAAGAGATCTCACCATCCAATTACTACAGTATTTCTTCTTTAAATCCTTTCTTTGGATAACTTCTGTTTTACCGCTCCGAGTACTGCATGTTATTGGCAGTATTTGGGGGTCGGTACTTTTTATTATCCCTAGTAGAGCAAGATCAACAACACTCACAAATTTGCAAATTTGCTTCCCACAAAAAAGTGCTGGGGAAATCCGGGCGTTAGCGAAAAAAAGCTTGATAAGCACGGCGTATACCGCACTAGAGATGGGTAAGGCTTGGATCCCTCCCGTGGCGCGCACACTCTCCCTTGTGTCTCAGACTGAGGGCGTAGAAAATTTTCATGAAGCAACCAATAGCGACAAAGGAGTAATACTACTTGCGCCCCATATAGGTCATTGGGAACTGTTTGCTCTTTATCTCTGCAATAAGCTGGATGCCACTTTTATGTATCAACCGACAAAGCTGGAACGAATGGATGGATTGATAAAGAAGGCGAGGGGGCGAGCTGGGCTTAATTTGGTGCCTACCAATAGGAAAGGGGTTTCTCAATTACTCTCCAGATTAAACAAAGGAGGCTTGGTTGGTGTATTACCAGACCAGGTGCCTGCCACGGAAGGTGGAGAGTACGCTCTTTTTTTTGGGCAACCCGCTTTCACTATGACCTTGGCGAGTAAATTAGCTTACCGCACAGGAGCAAGGGTCTTTTTCGGGTTTTCCTTACGACTTCCAAATGCGGCCGGCTTCAAAATAATCGTGAAGGAAGCAGACGCAGCTATCTACTCCCATGACTTAATTAGGTCAACAACTGCAGTTAATCAAATGGTTGAGCAGTGTGTGGCAATCGAAATAAGTCAATATCAGTGGGAATATAAAAGATTTCGCCGCCAGCCTAATGAAGTTAAATTTTACTAGTTAGGCTTTTTGGGATTTTAAGGAACAGGGAGATCAAGAAATTCTATCTAGCGTTTCCAAAACATTGGAGTAAAAAGAACCAATAGAGTGAACACTTCTAATCGACCTAACAACATTGCAAAACAAAGAATCCATTTCGCCGCGTTGGGCAGGTAGCCATAGGTCTCTGCAACGCTTGCCAGTCCTGGCCCAAGATTGTTTATACAAGCAGCAACCGCACTGAAAGCTGTGATGATATCGAGGCCTGTGGCAAGTAACGCCAAAAGCATCGCTATAAATGCCATCACGTAAACCGCGAAGAAGCCCCAAACAGACTCAATAATTCGATCTGGTACTGGGTTTCTGCCGAGTTTAATTGGAATAACCGCTTTAGGATGAATTAGGCGTTGCACCTCGCGAAAACCTTGTTTGAAAATTAACAGGATCCGGATAGCTTTCATGCCGCCACCAGTAGACCCGGCACATGCACCGATGATTGCCGCATATAGCAACATATACGGTAAAAATAACGGCCAGGAACTGAAGTCTGCTGTGGTAAACCCCGTTGTTGTAGCCACCGAAACCACCTGGAATACACCCTTGATAGCAGAATCGAATACATTGGAATAAGTGGCAGAAAAATAGAGAACCAATACTGTAACCACAGAAACAGAAAAAAGGACAAAAGAATAAAATAAAAATTCCGGGTCGTTGAGGTAGTGTTTTATTCCCCGACGTTGCCAAGCGGTAAAGTGTAATGCGAAATTGATGCCCGCAATGAACATAAATACTATTGCGACAAGTTCGACAGCGGAGTTATCAAAGAAACCCATGCTTTGATCGTGAGTAGAAAAACCACCGATGGCGACAGTAGTAAAGCTGTGACTTATGGCATCGAATAAATCCATGCCAACCATCCAGTAAGCCAAAGCGCACACAATGGTGAGGGTTAAGTAGATGTACCACAATGCTTTTGCTGTCTCCGTTAATCTTGGGACGAGTTTATTGTCCTTAACTGGGCCTGGGCTCTCTGCGCGATAAAGTTGCATACCGCCAATACCAAGCATGGGAAGTAATGCCATTGCTAAAACGATGATTCCCATACCTCCAAGCCACTGTAATTGCTGCCGGTAAAACAATATAGATTCTGGCAGGCTATCCAATCCAGAAATTACAGTAGCACCCGTAGTCGTCAGTCCAGAAAGGGATTCAAATACCGCATCAGTTATGGATAGTTCCAGTGCCGTAGAAAGCAGAAAAGGCAGACAACCCGCAGTACCTAAAACTGCCCAAAAAAGCGTAACTACCAAGAACCCATCCTTGGTGCTAAGTTCTGTTTTTGACCGCGCAGTTGGTAAAAATAAAACCAGGCCGATAATAAATGTTATGAGAAATGAATTAACAAATACCATTGCCATACCATCGCTGTATCCCAAAGACACGGCGAATGGCAGAAAATTACTCAGCGCACTGAACAACATCAGTAAGAGGCCTAGAATCTTAACTATGATTGAAGCGTGCATTATTTAATTATCGCGTTAGCAGACTGGGTTAGAAAAAACTGAAGCCTACCTGGAAAAGGCGTTCAACTTCTCGGATTTTTTTTCTGTCGACGAGGAATAAAATTACGTGATCACCAGACTCAACTACTGTGTCATCATGAGCGATTAAAACTTCATCGTTGCGCACTATTGCGCCAATAGTAGTACCTTCAGGCAAATCGATATCTTCTATTGCCCTACCGACAACTTTCGAAGATGCTTTATCCCCATGGGCAATTGCCTCCATTGCTTCAGCCGCACCGCGGCGAAGTGAGTGGACTTTCACTACATCACCACGACGCACATGGGTTAGAAGGCTACCAATTGTGGCCTGTTGAGGTGATATTGCAATATCGATCTCCCCGCCCTGAACTAAATCCACATAAGCAGGATTATTAATGGTGGCCATAACTTTCTTAGCGCCTAAGCGTTTGGCTAGCAAAGACGACATGATGTTCGCCTCATCATCATCGGTTAGAGCGAGAAACACATCAGTGTCTTCGATGTTCTCATCGAGGAGTAGCTCTTGGTGAGATGACTCACCATTGAGCACGATCGCTTTATCTAAGTGTTCAGATAAAAATGCGCAGCGCTTGAGATCTCTTTCAATAATTTTTACTTGATATCGTTGCTCGATATTCTCTGCTAAACGTAAGCCGATATTTCCGCCACCTGCAATTATTATGCGCTTGTAAGGCCGGTCTAAACGGCGAAGCTCTCCCATGCAGGCGCGGATATTATTTTTGGCAGCAACGAAAAAAACTTCATCGTCTGCTTCAATTACTGTTGATCCTTCTGGGGTGATAGGCCGGTCTTTGCGAAAAATCGCCGCCACCCGAGTTTCAACTGAAGGCATATGTTGGCGAAGGAATCTGATTTCTTGACCAACCAAAGGGCCACCATAGTAGGCTTTGACGGCTACGAGTTGGACTTTCCCATCGGCAAAATCAAGTACCTGCAATGACCCAGGCAAATCGATGAGGCTACTAATATAGCTTGAAACTATGAGCTCTGGACTAATAACAACATCAACAGCGATGCCGTTTTTTTTATCAAATAACTTATCGCTTACCAGATAAGAGGAAGACCGAATTCGACAGATTTTTTTAGGAGTTTGAAAAAGAGAGTAAGCGACTCTGCAGGCGACCATGTTAATTTCATCACTCTCTGTGACAGCGATAATCATATCGGCATCTTCACCGCCGGCACGTTCTAAAACGTCAGGATGAGACGCCTCGCCAGTGATTGTTCCGATATCGATGTGGTCTTTAAGTTCACGAAGTTTTTCTGCGTCTGTATCGACAACAGTTATGTCATTGGCTTCGTTCGCCAGTGTTTCGGCGAGGGTGCTTCCAACCTGATTTGCACCGAGAATAATTATTTGCATGGGGCCTGTCTCATTGACTGCTTCGCCGGACCAAATTCTGGATTTTTCTACCTTTTTACAAGTAAGGAAAAAAAGAAACCATCAGAGCCAGTATTTGCGCTGGGCAGAAGCTGTCTTCCATTGTCACATTCTACTCCCCAATCGGCCGCTATGCCTTCATATTTAGCGTTATCCGTGGATTTGAGAAACGCAGAAACAACGTCCTGATTTTCTTCTTTGAGAACCGAACAAGTGGTATATAAAAGCAGCCCGCCAGGTTTAAGACAAGCCCAAAGGCTTTCCAAAAGTGATTTCTGAGAATGTTGTAGTGAACTTAAGTCAGATTCCTTTCGCAATAGCTTAATATCGGGATGGCGGCGTATTACACCCGTTGCAGAACAGGGCGCGTCTAGCAGAATTCGATCAAAACCATTTCCGTCCCACCAGCTATCAGTGTCAGAGGCATCAGCGCTAAGCAAAGTGGCCTTAAAGTGCAAGCGAAACAGGTTTTCTTTAATCTTTTTTAAGCGCTCAGAGGATATGTCCACCGCCACACATTCCGATAGTGAGCGCTCACTTTCTAATATATGACAGGTCTTCCCGCCTGGTGCTGCGCAGGCATCCAATACACGCAAGCCTGGTTTTAATTGAAGTAAATCGGGAACGAGCTGTGAAGCCTCGTCTTGTACGCTCAACAAACCTTCATTAAAGCCGGGCAGTTTTTCGACAGACATTGGCTTGGTTAAGGTTAAAGCGGTTTTAGCGATTTGACCTAACGTTGCTTGGATATCAGCTTCTTCCAACGACTTCTGAATTTCACTAGGCGAAGATTTGCGAGTATTTGCTCGAAGGGTCATTGGTGGTCGTTGGTTATTATTAGTGAGAATTTCCTCTAAATGATTGCTTTGCTGAGTGGCAAGTTTATCGACGATCCATTTAGGATGTGACATTCGAACAGATAGATCAGCCTTAGCAACGCAGTCTTTAACCATTTCGCTCTGTCTTTGATAGTTTCTGAGTACAGCGTTCACCAAACCCTTCGCCCATGGCTTATGCAGCTCATCGATAGCAGAAACTGTTTCATTGATAGCAGCATAATCGGCAATACTGAGTTCTCTTAATTGATAAAGTCCGATTATTAGCAGGCATCTAATATCGCTATCTTTCTTCTTAAGAGGGCGCTTCAAGAGCAGGGACAATTCGAACTCAAGTAGATGAAACCAACGACAACTACCGAAGCAAATTTCTTGTAATAACGCATAATCTTTAGAGGTTTTGTGTTTACTCAAATGAGTAGTTAAAGAACCATTGCCCTTTAACAAATCTGAGAGAATGATTGCTGCTATAGCGCGGATATTAGTTGGTATCATTGTTCCAGGGCCGGCTCATCGGAGAAAGTTTTCCCAACTTCAAATAATGAAGGTTTAGAATTAAGCAAATCACCTACCCCTGTAACATTTTTACCTGGGAGTTGAACAGTGTAAATACGCAAAGCGGAATTCAAGCATCGCACGGTAAATGTATCTTTAGTAACTTCTATAATCGTACCGCACTGCGTTTCAGAATTATTAGACTGTTCAGCAGGAATGTCAGCTCGGAGTATTCGTAATCGTTTCTGATCGAGAAAGCAATAAGCTGGAGACCTCCCAATTCCTGCTCTTATTTGTCGTTCAATAAATTCTGACCGTTTAGACCAATCAATTAAGGCCTCAGTCTTGAGAAGCTTATCTGCATAACAACTAAGAGAATCATCTTGTTTTTCCGCATCTTCTAGCATTTCCGTCAAGTTATTAAGACAATGTAATAAGGCTTTCGAGCCACTGGCCATCAATTTCGTTTCTAGATCTACACGAGTATCACTGTCCAAAATGTTGACAAAACGCTTGTATAACATTTCACCAGTATCTAGTCCTTCGTCCATTTTCATAATAGTGACACCTGTCTCCTTGTCACCACTTAATAATGATCTTTCAATTGGTGCAGCGCCACGCCAACGCGGAAGTAATGAAGCGTGAACATTAATACATGCATATTTTGGTATGGCTAGTATCACTTTGGGTAAGATCAAGCCATAAGCAACTACCACTAGCACATCAGGAGAAATTTTCTCCAAAACATCCCGCTGTTCTTGCTCATTTAAACTTTCCGGTTGCAGTACCCGTAAACCATTTTCAAGTGCCATATTTTTCACCGGGCTAGCTTGAAGTTTCTTGCCACGACCTGCTGGGCGATCGGGCTGCGTGTACACCGCAACCACTTCATGTTCTGAATCAATAATTGCAGATAGATGAGCAGCAGAAAATACAGGTGTACCTGCAAAACAGATTCGAAGTTTTTGCATGAGTTTAGGTGGTCTTCTTTTGATCTTTTTCGAGCTTGTGACGAATTCGGGTTCGCTTTAGGGCGCTGATGTAGTCAACAAACAATTTGCCATCGAGATGATCTATTTCATGCTGTACGCAAGTGGATAGAATACCTTCAGCATCGAGCTCAAGAGATGCACCGCTTCTATTCTGAGCGGACACCTTAATGGTTTTAGGTCGAGATACAGTTTCATAGAATCCAGGTACCGAAAGACAGCCTTCGTCGTACTCAGTGAGTTCGTCCTCAATTACTTCAAAACTTGGATTAATTAGCACATGGGGGCTATCTTTATTTTCCGATACATCTAGCACCAAAAGCCGCTTGTGGACATTGACCTGAGTTGCAGCAAGACCTATACCCTCTGCTTCATACATGGTTTCGAGCAGATCGTCGATAAATACATGTAGCTCTGTGTCGAAAACAGTTACGGGGGCTGCTATTTTTCGAAGCCTGGGATCGGGGAATTCCAGGATTTGTAAAATTGCCATAGTCTCGAAATCCCTGATAAATAGGTAGAAAACCAAAAAAGCAGTCTGTAACGTGCTTTTAGTACTGATTATACCGTATTGCTAAGTTATCCATGTTACTAACAACAGAATTTTATTGATAAAAAAAATGGAAATTCAATAATTCTTATTTACATGCTAGTTGTAAATATTGGCGATAACATAGTAATTGGCGCATGCGACGAAGTGGTTGCTCAGAGTAATTGGTCCGCAAGAACAAATTCATTTTAGTTTTATCGAGAAAAGCGGGCTTATACGGACTCATCAGGTGAGAATCCCTGTGGTGTTGAAATTGAATATCTCAGTTTTGCCAGAATTCCCGCAGATGCCAATGTCGATATACGCAGAGTTCTAATAAATCACTGCCGTAAAAACATAAAAGTGAGTAATCGCTTACTAACTGGTTACAACCTTAGAATTAGGGCTACAATTTTCCCAATTGCACCGGCCGAATATTTTTTCGACGAGGTTACTGTTTTTGTCGACGCGGAGACCATGTCATCCTGAATAGACACAGTTTTGTAAGTCTTGCCTTAACTGAAAAATTGGAAACATATTGTCAACACTATCTCCAGCCAGTCTAATTGTTGATAATTTTAAGCGCAGTCGTATGGTATTCCGCGAACGTTTTCGTGCACCTTCATTGGAGTCGGAGCGGACGGGCTGTATCCACGAAGCAATCAAAAGTTAGACGAGCAAATTATTAAAAACGGCTAACTGATATATGAGTTTCGGTTAGTTTCAGGCCCGATGCCGTAAAATTTTAGTCAGTGTAACCTAATAATTAGTGAACTAAGCCTCGGGCACTGCTAATAGAAGTTAATGAAAAGGCTGCGCTTCTATTACTGAAAGGTTTGCACTGGAATAGAATCGAGACGTATTCGGAATGTCTGGCTCTATTAGTCAGATACAGGCCAAGAGGGCTCATCGCTTGATACAACAAGATACTGAATTAGCCGAACATCCCGTCGACATATTGAAAATATTTTCACGACACGGGACAATTCTGAATTTCGAAGATGTAATCCGAACAAGGGAAAGCAGGCTGATAGAATTTCTCGGTTCGCCAGAAGACTCTGCTCGAGAGCGAGAAAAATATTAAGCACATTAGATCAGCAGCCAGGTACTTTGGAAACATTTATAGAAAGAACCGGATTAGCCAGTTCAAAATTCCGAACACCCTATTCGATTTGGAGCTACAGGGAAGAATTGAGAATGTGGATGGTCGTTATTCTAGACCTTCCTAGTGACTATTGCATACTCGAAGCGACTCATGTAGTTTGCCCGTTTCTCTAGATTTAGTAGGACTTTAGGCCGATGACAAAACCATTTGTTACCACTCTGAAGGGATCAAAATCTGACTTAACAATCATGGAATTATTGGTACCAGCTGCCTCTGATTTGGCTGAACGAGTCGAAGCAGAGCGCGCCGCAAATGTAGAGAAGGTTAAAGTTCGAGATGAAATTTTGCAGGCATATGGTTAATTTTTTATTGGGGTTCACCAATTGAACAAGCTAGATCTTCAGGTAGCTTGTATACATCTTAGTGAAGGCAATATTATTGCTTATCCAACTGAAGCGGTGTGGGGACTAGGTTGTGACCCAAACAATCAAACCGCTGTAGCAAAACTTCTTGAGTTAAAGAAAAGGCCTGTCGAAAAAGGCCTTATTTTAGTTGCAGCACATCAATCGCAAATCGCCGATTTATTGAAGCCGCTTTCTAATCGACAAAAAGAATTACTGCAAAATACCTGGGCCCATCCAGTTACTTGGATCATTCCTGATTCACTAAATCTTATTCCGCACTGGATAAAAGGTAGCAATAATTCCGTTGCAATCAGAATAAGCAGTCATCCCGTCGTGCAGGGGCTCTGTTCCCAATTCGGGGGCCCCGTCGTTTCTACCTCAGCTAATATAGCAGGAGGAGCGGAAACTAGATCTAGGTCAATGGTTGAGGAACAATTTGGTTCTAATATCGCTTACATCGTCGAGGGTAATCTTGGCGATGAGCCCAGACCTTCAGAGATCCGAGATCTTGTGAGCCAAGAAATTCTTCGATGACCGGCCAGTATAGCTGTGAAACAATGAATGAATTTGGAATGAGATATTTGTAGGGAGTAATTTAATTGAGCGACGTTAATACAGATAAAGTTAAGAAGTTCTTACTAGATCTGCAATTAAATATTTGCGAGAGCCTAGAAGTTCTTGAGCCAGAAGCTAAATTTCATACTGATAAATGGGATAGAGACGAAGGCGGATCGGGAATTAGTCGCGTAATTAGTGATGGTTCAGTTTTTGAAAAGGGCGGCGTTCTTTTTTCCCATGTATTTGGTTCAGCCATGCCGGCATCGGCCACTGCCGCGAGGCCTGAACTGGCAGGAAGGGCTTTCGAGGCGATGGGCATCTCGCTGGTGATCCACCCACTGAATCCTTTCGTGCCAACTTCACATGCAAATTTTCGCTTATTTGTGGCGACTAAAGAAAATGAAGAGTCAGTGTGGTGGTTCGGTGGAGGCTATGATTTAACGCCCTATTACGGCTTTGATGAGGATTGTATACACTGGCACCGCGAAGCCAAAAAAGCATGTGCCAGTTTCGGGTCTGACTATTACCAACGTTTCAAAAAACAGTGTGATGACTACTTTTACCTGAAGCACAGAGGCGAGACGCGAGGAATTGGTGGATTGTTTATCGATGACTTCAACGAACTGGGATTCCGGAAAAGTTTTGAATTTGTACAGTCTGTGGCATCGAGTTATTTGAGCGCCTATCTACCACTCGTCAAAAGAAGACACGGCATCGATTATACGGAGAGAAACAAAGAGTTTCAGGAGTATAGGCGCGGCCGATACGCGGAGTTTAATTTGGTTTATGATCGAGGCACGATTTTCGGACTTCAATCTGGAGTTGGCCGAATTGAATCCATATTAATGTCGCTGCCGCCGGTAGCGCGTTGGATCTACGATTGGAAGCCTGAAGCGGGAAGTGAAGAAGAGAAGCTTGCTAACTATTATCTACAGCATAAGAATTGGATCTGAGTACATCAGCAAACCAAATATAAAAATGTAGAAATATGAAAAGGCGAAAATAAAAGTGAGAAATTCAGTATCTCGTTATGCAGTTCTCGGCAGCCCTGTCGCCCACAGTAAATCGCCCCGCATTCATGCTGCCTTCGCTGCTGAGACTAATCAGCAGCTTGATTATACGGCGGTTGAAGTTACGGGAGAGAACTTTAATGCGTTCGCCGAGGATTTTTTTGCCAAAGGTGGTGCAGGCTTAAATATTACAGTACCTCATAAAGAGAAGGCCTTCAAAATTAGCAACTCTTGCTCAGAGCGAGCAATGTTAGCGAAAGCTGTGAATACTTTATTACTTGATAAAGATAAGCGGATCTATGGTGACAACACCGACGGAATTGGTTTGCTCCGCGACCTGCAGAATAATCATGAATTGAGTATTAATAATAAGAACATTCTAATACTCGGCGCAGGCGGCGCAGTTCGTGGCGTGCTCGCAACTTTAGCTTTAGAAGATGTTAGCT